>Ga0214471_10000007_pt1 | contig 213096 bp, 203 predicted proteins | sample RVTome_5_FD_207665 | JGI IMG/M metagenome (GOLD analysis project Ga0214471, IMG submission 207665) | Soil microbial communities from uranium-contaminated site in the Upper Colorado River Basin, Wyoming, United States - RVT142D155 | ecosystem: Environmental > Terrestrial > Soil > Contaminated... | reverse complement strand
ACCCACGACTCACCACATAATCGCGCGCCGGTCGCGCATCGTCCGCGTCGATCAGCCGCCGCGCGTACCATTCGGCCGCAGTCGCCGCCGCGGTGAACAGCGGCTCGCGGGGATCGGGACCGCCGACGGGTCGTTCCGGGATGACGATGCCGTAGCGACCCGCCACCTGGCGCACGGCGCTCGGATAGTCCAGGCCGAGACGTTTCATCAGGTACGTGAACACGTCACCCGCTTCGTGACACACGAAGCAGTAGAACATCTGCTTCTTGGGGATCACGGCGAAGTTGCGGTGCGTGCCCCCGTGAAACGGGCACGGCCCCCGGTAGTCGGTTCCGCTCCGCTTGAGCTCGACCTGCTCCCCGATGACCTCCACGATGTCCGCGGCGTCGCGCACGCGCTCGATCAACTCATCGGGGATCGGCATCAGGACCGCAACTCGAGCACCGTCACGCCGGCGCCACCCTGGTCGGCCGCGGCGAACGCGTATCGCGCCACGCGGCCATCCATCCTGACCATCGCGTGCACCGCCGCGCGCAGCGCGCCGGTGCCTTTCCCGTGGATCACGCGCAGGATGGGCAGCTCCGCGACCACCGCGGTGTCGATGGCGGCCAGCAGCGTGGCCTCCGCCTCGTCCACCCGCATGCCCCGGAGGTCAACCACCGACGATGCCGCCTCCGCCACCGCATCGGACACTCCCGCGGAAGAGCCGTGCGGCCTGGGCGCCTCCGGCGCGCGCGGCTGTTCGATCGGTCCGTGCCCGCGCCTGCCCGTCACCTTCCAGCCCTTCTTGCGCGCCTCCTCCTCCAGGCGCCGCAGCGCGTCTCCCTCTTCCTCCACGCCCTCCTCCACCAGGCGCCGGGCCTCGCGGGCGGTCGCCTCGCTCACCGCCGCCCGCGCCAGTCCCAACGCCTCCTCGACGCGCTTGCGGGCCTCCAGCAGGAACTCGCGCGCCCGGGCGCGACCCGCTCGCTCGAGTTCGCGCTCCGCGTCCCGCAGCTGGCTCGCACGTTCGTCCGCATCTCGCCGCGCGCTTTCAAGGCGGATCCTTTCCGCTTCCTGGCGATGCTCCATGGCCTCCGCTTCCCGTTCGCGCGCCTCCACGTCCTGCTCGCGGCGCTCCAGGTCCGCGAGCGCGGCATCGAAGGTCCGCACGGCCTCGGGCAGCAGCCGCACGGCGTGATCCACCACCTCCGCGTCGAGACCCAGGCGCCTGGCGATCGCGATGCCGTACGAGCGACCGGGCTTACCGACGAGGAGGCGGAAGGTCGGAGCCAGCGTCTCGGCATCGAACGCCAGGCTGGCGTTCACCATTCCCGGGACGGACGCAGCAAGTTCCTTGAGCTGATTGAGATGGGTGGTGGCCACGGTCATGCCGGCCCGCGCGTTCAGCCTCGTGAGCACCGCACCGGCGATGGCGGCGCCCTCCATCGGGTCCGTGCCGCTCCCCAGCTCGTCCAGGAGCACGAGCGATTCGGTTTCCGCCTCGTCCACAACCGTCCTGATGGCCTCCAGGTGGGCGCTGAACGTCGACAAGTTCGCCTCGATCGACTGGTGATCGCCGATATCGGCGTGCATCCGCGCGAACACGGGGATGCGTGTGTTGGGCCCCACCGGAGGGATGATCCCCGACTGGGTCATCGCGCTCAACAGGCCGATGGCCTTCAGCAGCACGGTCTTCCCACCCGCATTCGGTCCGCTCACGACCAGCGTGCGCTGACCTTGCTCCAGCGCGAGACTGAACGGCACGGCTCCGGAGGGGCCGCCGACCAACGGGTGTCGCGCGTCGAACACCGCGACCCCCGCGGTCGCGGCCGTCACCGTCGGCAGGGAGGCGTCCATGTCGGCGGCGTAGCGCGCGCGGGCGTACACTTCGTCCATCCGCACGGACATGCTCCACCCGGCCGCCAGCTCGGGGCGTTCCCGTCGCGCCCGCTCGGTCAGGTCGCGCAGCAGGTGGAGCACCGCGCGCCGCTCCTCCTCCTCCGCGGCGGTCACATCGTTGCCGAGATCGACGGCGTCCACGGGCTCAAAGAACACCGTCGCTCCACTCGCGGATTCACCGTGCACCAACCCGCCGACCCTCCCCTTCGCTTCGCGCCGCACCGGCACGACGAATCGCCCGTCCCGCACCGTGACGCTCGCACCCTCCACCTGAAACTCCGGGGGCAGCGTCCGGGCGAAGCTCTCCAGGTGGCGCACCAGCCGGTCGCGGGCCGCACGCACGCGGTGACGCGCGCGGGACACGTCTGGTGACGCGTCATCGGTCACCTCGCCACCAGGGCCTATCGCCTTGACGATGGCTCGAGCGAGACCGGCGGACGGCACCTCGACCCGGATGCGGGCAACCGCGGGCGCGGCCTGTTCGAGACGCCGGAGCGCTTCGCTGTTCGCCCGCATGGCCCCGATCGCCTCACCGAGCGCTCCCAGCGCCGCCGCGTCGAGCACCGAGCCCGCGGTCTCCAGCACCCGCAGCGACTCCCGCACATCGGGCATCGCCCGCGGGGCAACGTCGTCGAGCGTCTCGAGCGCGCGCCGGTACTCCTCCACCAGCGCGAGTTCGGCCTGTACCGCCACGACGTCGGCCACGGGGCGCCTGGCCCGCACGGCCGCGGCGCCGGAACCCGACACCGCGCGCGCGGCCACCGCATCCAACACGCGATGGAACTCGAGGCTCTCCAGCGTCGCCCGGTCGGCAACCGTCCGGAATGAGGAAGGGGTGCCGGCGACCTCGGTCACCTGCACCCCTTTCGAATCCTGCCCGGAACCGTGCGCGTCATGCGGATCGCGCCGACTCCGAAAGTCTCATGGGATTGGCGTGCCCCCCGCCGACCGCTCCGCGCGCGGCGTACGGCGTCGGACATCCGCCGGCGTTGCCCGCTGGGGCGCTCATGCCATCGTCATCTACGGAGATTCGAGCGTGGACCTGCGCGCTCACACGTCGTATGGAAGCGTCGGAACGCTCGTTCAAACGGCTCATCCCTTAGTGATTGATCACTGGCGGCGGACCGCACTCTTCATGGGCGATCTGACGTGCCCGCTGAACCTTCAAACATAGAGTCGTCACACCGAGCACGCAACAAAACTCCACCCCCGGAAATCTCACCCCGGAGGCCAGCGCATCGCGCGCCCACCGAGCACGTGCGCGTGCAGGTGATCCACGGTCTGTCCGCCGTCGGCGTTCGTGTTCAACACGACGCGATATCCCGAATCGGCCAGGCCATCGTCCTCGGCAACACGCCGTGTCATCAGCAGCAGGCGCCCGCCCAGGCCTTCGTCGTCGAGCGCGTTCAGCGAGGACAAGTGCCGCCGCGGGATCACCAGGACGTGGGTCGGCGCCTGCGGACCGATGTCGCGGAAGGCCACGAATTCCTCATCCTGTCGCACGATCGTGGCCGGGATCTCTCCGGCGGCGATCTTGCAGAACAGGCAATCGGTCATCCGGCACCGCCAAACGCTTCGCGCACCTTGTCCCACATCCGTCGCCCGAGACTCTCGTCGCCCGGCGGCTCACCTTCGTGTTCCGCCAGCTTCTTCAGCACACGCTTGAGCTCCGGCGTCAGCTTGGTCGGGGTCCACACTCGGCAGTGCACGAAGAGCGATCCCTTGCGACCATCCGCCACACTCGGCAGGCCCATCCCCCGCAACTCGAGCACGGTCCCACCCTGCGTTCCCGACGGCACGGTCACCGTTTCGTCGCCATAGGGGGTCGGCACGGTGAACTCGCCACCCAGGGCCGCCTGACTGAACGAGAGCAGGAGCTCGTGGACGAGATCATCGCCGCGCCGCACAAACCGGGGGTCGTCTTGAATGCGGAATTCCGCGACCAAGTCTCCCGGCGGTCCGTTACGGGGACCAGGCCCACCCTGCCCGCGAAGCGTCACATAGTTGTTCCCCGACACGCCCGGCGGGACCTCGATCTCCACCACGCGTTCCTTGCGGACGCGTCCATCGCCTCGGCACCGCTCGCACGGATCCTGGACGACCGTCCCCTCCGCGTCGCACTGCGGGCAGGGCCCCACCGAGATGAACTGGCCGAAGATCGACTGCGAGGTTCGGCGGGCTTCGCCCGAGCCCCGGCACATCGGACACACCACCGGCGCCGTGCCGGACTTGGCCCCCGATCCACCGCACTCCTCGCAGGCTTCGAGCCCCTTCAGCTTGAGTTTTCGCGTGGTTCCCTTGGCCACGTCTTCGAGCGACAGTTTGAGGGTCACCCGCAGATCCTGACCGCGCCGGCGCGATCGCCTGGCGCGCTCGCCACCGCCGAAGAACGCGTCGAACCCACCCATCCCGCCGAAGTCCCGCATGAATACGGACAGCGCTTCGGATAGGTCGAACGGATGGAACCCGCCATACCCGCCGGTCGCGCCGGCAAGGCCAGCCCGGCCGAACCGGTCGTACTGCGCGCGCTTCTGCGGATCGCGCAGCACTTCGTACGCCTCCGTGGCCTCCTTGAACTGCTCCTCCGACCGCTTGTCACCGTCGTTGCGGTCGGGATGGAACTGCATGGCCTGGCGGCGATACGCCTTCTTGATCTCGGCCTCGGTCGCGTTGCGGGCGACGCCGAGCACCTCGTAGTAGTCGCGGTCCATCAGCTAATCCAGGGCCGCCGGGTGGCCGCCTCGCAGGAGGTCGTTGAGCAAGCGGCTCGTGTGCTCCACCATCGTGATGACCTTTTGGTATGGCATGCGGGTGGGCCCCATCACGCCGATGGTGCCGGCAAAGGAACCGAACTCGTAGCGCGACGTGACGATGGTGTACGTGTTAAAGCGGGGATCGACGTTTTCGCCGCCGATCGTGATGGTGAGGCCGGGGGACTTGCGCGCGCGGAGGGCGCCGCGCAGCAGGTCGCGCCGCTCGGTGATCTCGAGCAGACCGCGCATCTGTTCGTTGGAGGCGAACTCGGGCTGCTCCGTGAGCATCTTGGTGCTGCCCAACAACACTTCGTTTCGCGGTCCGCCGATCTCGAACAGTTGATCGGCTTCCTCGATGAACACGTTCAGCAGCTCGCGCTCGTCGCGGTCGCGGCCGGCATCGCGCAGCCGCTGCCGCAGCGTGCGGCGAATCTCCTGGAGCGTCAAACCCGACAGGCGGTCATTGAGTACGAGGGCGACACCCGCGATCGACGCCCGCGGAAGGTCGCTGGCCACCTCGATGAAGAGCGTGCGCGCCGCCCCACCCCGGAGCGAGAGCACCATGAGCAGGCGCCCGGCACCGGCTTCCAGCAGCTGCAGCCGCTCCAGCACGGCGTTCGTGAACGCCGGAGCCACCGCCAGGCCCAGCTCCTGCGTCAACATCCCCAGCACCTGGGCCGCGCGCTCCAGAAGATTCTCGATCGCCGTGCGATCGGAGGTCAGCTCGCGGCGCAGTTGGTCGTGCTCGATCTCGCTCGGAAGGTCCCGCTCCATCAGCATGTCGACATAGAACCGGTAGGCCAAGTCCGTGGGTACGCGACCCGCCGACGTATGGGGGTGGTAGAGGTACCCCCGTTCCTCCAGATCACTCATGGTGTTCCGGATCGTGGCGGCGGAGACTCCCAGGTTGTAGCGGCGCGCTATGGTCCGGGAACCGGCCGGCTCGGCGGTCTCCACGAAGGAGTGGATGACGGCCTCCAGCACCTGCTGCTCACGGGCGGTGAGATGTTCGTTTGACATGGTCCAAGTCTCAGAGTCACAAAAATTTAGCCACCTTCGAGAAAGGTGGTCAAGCGGGGGAGCAGTTCGTCGATCCTGAGCCATCCGACCGGAGTCAAGCGAAGACTCCCATCATGGGCCTGGACCCAGCCGGCCGCGACCGCCTCACGCAGCCAACTGGGAAAGCTGCCGGACGACGCCGCCTCGACCCCCGCCACCGTACGCAGACCGAGCAGCACCCGTTCCAGCCGTTGTTGTGCCGGAGTCAAATGCTCGGCATTCTCCACCGGGTCGGCGTCCCCGCAAACGATCGTCTCGTACCGCGCCCAGTCCCTCACGTTCCAGCGCCTCGTCTCGCCGTCAAAGCTGTGCGCTGACGGACCGAGGCCCACGTACGGGGCTCCCGACCAATACACGCCGTTGTGCACCGCGCGCCGATCGGGGCGCGCGTAGTTGGAGATCTCGTAGTGGTCGAACCCGGCCGCTTCCAACTCCTCATGGGCAAGGAGATACTCCCGTTCGTATCTGCCTTCGTCCACCGCCGGGATGCTGCCGCGTTCGACCCAGCGCCGCAGCGGCGTGCGGGCCTCGACCGTGAGCCCATAGACGGATACGTGGTCGGGAGCGCACTCGAGCGCCATCTCCACGTCGCGCTCCCAATCGCACCCGAGTGCGGCCGGCAGTCCGAAGATCAGATCGAGCGAGACGTTCTCGATGCCGGCGTCGCGCGCGGTGGCAACGGCATTGCGGGCGTCGGCGGCGGTGTGGGTCCGGTGCATCCACCGGAGCACTCCGTCGTCGAACGACTGCACGCCGAGCGACACTCGGTTGATGCCGGCGTTAGCCCATCCACGAGCGTTCTCGCCCGTGACGTCGTCCGGATTGGCCTCGAGCGTCACTTCGGCCCGCGGTGCCGGAGCGAACGCGTCGATCAGTCGCGCGAGCTGGTGCGGGGCGAGGAGCGACGGCGTGCCGCCACCGAAATACAGCGTGGCGGACTCGACGTCCGGCTCAGGCGTCCCGCGCAGCGCCGCCTCGCGCAGGATCGCGTCGACGAACCGCTCACCGGGTATCGTGCGCCGGACCGCAATCGCGAAATCGCAATAGACGCAGCGCCTCCGACAAAAAGGCACGTGGACGTAGAGGTGGGGCATGCGAGGAGGGTAGGAGAGCAAGAGGGCAGGACAGTAGGAGAGTAAGGAGTAAGAGAGTGAGAGAGTAGGAGAGTAAGATAGTAGGAGAGTTGGAGGGCAAGAGGAGTTGGGGAGTACGTTCCTACTCTCTTCCTCTCTTACTCTCCCACCTTCTTCCTCACCACATTCCCGGCCTCCGTCACCGCCAGGCCTTTGATCTCCAGCGTCGTGACGACCGCGAGCACGTCGGCGACCGGAACGTCGAGCCGGGCGGCGATGTCATCGACCACCTCCGTGCCGCGATCGAGCTCCTCCAACACTCGCCGCTCCGCGTCGGACGCACCGACGGGCATCCGCCGCGCGGACGACTCGTGGGAAAGTCCGTATTCCTCGAGCACATCCCGCAGCCCGAGCAACGGTTTGGCCCCCTGTTGGAGCAGCCGGTTGCATCCGGTGGACCGCGGGCTCGTGATCGGGCCCGGTACGACCAGCACTTCCCTGCCCTGAGCGAGGGCGGCGTCCACCGTCAGCATCGTTCCCGACCGCTCACCCGCTTCGATCACCGCGGTCACGCGCGCCAGTCCGCTGATGAGTCGATTACGACGCGGAAAGCTGCCGGCGTGCGGTCGCTCGCCGGGGGGGAATTCCGTAATGAGGCATCCGTGCGCGGCCATGCGGTCGTAGAGCGCGCGGTTTGCCGAGGGATAGACGATGCCCAAGCCGTTGCCCAACACCCCCACGGTGGCGCCACCCGCGTCCAGCGCGGCCTCGTGCGCGACGGCATCGAGGCCGCGGGCCATTCCGCTCACGACGCCCAATCCGGCGCGGGCCGCGCCGCCGGCGATGTGGCGGCACACCTCCCTCCCGTATCGGGTGTGATCTCTGCTCCCGACAATCGCCACCGATTCCAGCGACAGGAGCGCGACGTTACCGAGACCGAAAAGCACCATTGGCGGATCCGGAATGGCTCGCAGTCGCGCGGGGAAGGATTCGTCGGCCGGCACCAGAACCTGCCCGCCGAGCGCCTCCGAACGGAGCACGATTCGCTCCGTGGATGCGATATCGATCTTACGTATCGCCGTGGCGGCCGGCCGCGACAGTCCCTCGATCGCGCACAGGGCCTCGTACGAGGCTTCGAGCACGCCCTGCGCCGAACCGAACTCCCTGAGGAGTCGAGGCAGCCTCGCCGGCCCAATCCCCGGCGACAACGCCAGAGAGAGATGCGCGAGGTCAACGGTCACGGCAGGGGCGTCGCATCTCCGAATGCGCCGCCCGCCGAAGCAAGCAGCCTCCAGAGCGCCACATGCAGCTCGTCCAGCCCGCGTTGCGCGACCGCCGAGATGCCGAGCACCGCGGCCGCGCCGGGCGCCTCGATGGCCGGCAGCGGATCCGAGGCCGTGAGGAGGTCCGTCTTGCTCACCGCGACGAGGTGCGGTCGGCTGGCCAACTCCGCATCGTACGCCTCCAGCTCGGCCCGCAGCGTGTCGTAAACCGTCTGCGGCTCCTCAGCGTCGGCGGGAACCAGATAGACCAGGACACGGGTGCGCTCGATGTGCTGGAGAAACTGGTCCCCCAAACCCTTCCCCGCGTGCGCCCCCTCGATCAGCCCGGGGATGTCCGCCATCACGTACGAACGACCACCCGCCAGCTCTACCACACCCAGCTGCGGGCTCAGCGTCGTGAACGGATAGTCCGCGATCTTGGGCCGCGCGGCCGAAACGACGGACAGGAGGGTGCTCTTGCCGGCATTCGGCTCGCCCACCAACCCGACGTCGGCGATGAGCTTCAAGACGAGTTCGATCGTCCGGTCCTCGCCCTCGCCGCCGGGTTCCCACTCGCGCGGCGCGCGGTGCGTCGGCGTCGCGAACTGGGCGTTCCCCCGACCACCGCGCCCACCCTTGGCCACTCGCAGGGTGTCGCCCGGCCGCACCACCTCCCCCAGCAACGCACCTGTCTCGACATCGCGCACGGTGGTACCCGGCGGCACCGGCAAATACACGCCCTCGGCGGACCGCCCGGTCTTGTTCGATCCCATACCGTGCTGTCCGTGCTCCGCTTTCCGATGCGGCTTGTACTTGTAGTCGAGCAGCGTCGAGAGATTGGCGTCGGCGCGGACCCAGATGCTGCCGCCGCGGCCTCCGTTCCCGCCGTCCGGCCCGCCCTTCGGTACGTAGGCCTCGCGCCGGAACGACGTGCACCCCGACCCGCCGGTTCCCGCGGTCACGCGAATCGTCGCTCGATCGATGAAGGCCATGTCGTGGAGTCAGAGGTTCGATGATGTGTGCCAAGACGGCGGTGACAGTAGGAAGTGCCGGCGCTCGACGTGGGCGCGCGATCACGTTGGCACATCCAAGCGCCGCCGGCAACTCCGTTTTACGCGGAGCGGTACCGTTTTGTCCGAATCAGTCAGACCATTTAAGGCTGCCGGAGGCTCGCACCTCGCCAACCGTGTCCCCGCGTGTATTGACGATCGGAAGCGAGGCGAACGGCGCCAGTGCATCGGGGGGTAAGATCTCGAGTTGCCTGAGTGCCGCGACCAGTGCCACCATCGCGGCACTCGCATCGCCATCCTCCACCTTGAGCGCCAGCCCCAGACCGCGGTCCACCAAGCCGACCCCGTAGACGCCTTCGGCGCCGACCTTCGACACCACCCGCCCGGGAAGCGCTCGCATCAACGCAGTGTCCAGCCTCCCCTCACCTGCCACCAGCTCGGGGTATCGCATCATCGCCTGCCGAACCCGCAGCGCCGGGTCGGACCCATCGGTGACCAGCCGCGCGTATGCCGTGGCCATGGCTCGAAGTGGAAGGGAGAACGCGATCACTCCGCAGCCATCGACCCCCGCTCCGAGTTCCGCATCCAAGACACCCGCCCATTCACGCACTTCCCGGCGCGCCGCCTGCTGAACCGGGTGATCGGGCTGATGGTAGCCGCGCGTTTCCCACCCGTGATGCAGGGCCAGGGACAGCATACCGGTGTGTTTCCCCGAGCAGTTGCTGGCGAGCCGGGACGGCGCCACGAGGTCCGTGCCGTCCTCGTGCGAGCGCGTGGCGGGCCCCAGCGCCAGCACCTTCCCCAGCGGGGGATGCGGCCCACAGACCAGCGCCTCTTCCGCCAGACCCAGTCGACCCAACCACGCCGCGACGCGCTCCACCTGACGCCGTTCCGAGTTGTGCGACGCGCACGCCAGCGCAAGCTCCGGCTCCCCAATGCCGAGTGCCTCCGTGGCCCCATCGGCGATCAGCGGCATTGCCTGAAACGGCTTGGCCGCCGATCGGACGTACGTCGGGAACGCCACATCGCCACTGCCGGCGCGTACCCGGCCGTCGGCGTCCACGACGACCACCGATAGGCGGTGAACCGACTCGACGATTCCGCCGCGCGTGTTCTGTACCATCAGGCCTGGCATGGGGGAAAGGTAATGGGCGCGGGGAGCGTGAAACGTGAAACGTGAAAGGTGAAACGTGAAAGGTGAAACGTGAAAGGTGATACGTGCAGCGTGCAGCGTACAACGTGCGGAGCGAGTCGGGGCAAGCGAGCGTAAGCGTCGGGGGCGCGGTGCGCGGTGCGCGGTGCGCGGGGCTGGCGTGCGGGGTGCAGCGTGCAGCGTGAAGCGTGAAGCGTGAAGCGTGATGCGTGCAGCGTACAACGTGCGGAGCGAGTCGGGGCAAGCGAGCGTGGGACGGGGGCGCGGGGCGCGGTGCGCGGTGCGCGGGGCTGGCGTGCAGCGTGAAGCGTGAAACGTGATGCGTGCAGCGTGCAGCGTGCAGCGTGCAGCGTACAACGTGCAGAGGGTGAGAGGAGCGCCGGCCCGAGTCGCGGCCTACATTCAATGCCATGCGCGGAGTGGAGCAGATTCCCTGGATCTATGACGCCATGTGCTGGCTCGCGGAGCGGAATGGTCTCATCCGCTGGCGACGAAAGCTCGTAGCCGGCGCCGAGGGGCGCACGCTCGAGGTCGGCGTGGGAACGGGCCGAAACCTTCCGCTCTACGATCGCGACCTGTGGGTCGTGGGCCTGGAGCTGGACCGCGGTGTACTCGCGGCGGCCAGGCGGCGCGCGCCGTGGATGCCGCTCGTCGTCGCGTCGGCGGAACACGTGCCCTTTGCGGACGGGGCGTTCGACACCGTGGTGAGCGGATTCGTGTTTTGCACGGTGCCCGACCCGCACCGCGGATTGCGGGAGATCGGCCGCGTGCTCACGAATCGCGGGGAGCTCAGGATGCTCGAGCACGTCCGCTCCACCCGACCGCTCTGGGCCCGCTGGCAAGACACCATCCAGCCCCTGTGGACCTGGGTCGCCGGGGGCTGTCACCCCAACCGCGACACCGAAACCACCGTGGAGGCGGCTGGATTCATGATCCATGAGGAGGGCCGCCGCCGCCGTGGCAACCTGCGGCTGTTCAATGCCAGAAAGGCCGCGACGTAGAGGTGCGTTGGGGAGAGAGCGCCCCCTACCCTCATTTCAACGGTGATCCCCATCACACTACCACCGTGCTGGTACGGGCCTTGCTCCTCATTCGAGGCAGCCAGGAGGCAGTAATGGGTAAGCGAGATCAAGTCGTGGCATCCGTGATCCATGAGTTCCACGAAGAAATCAGCGACCTCGAGAGTCAGGCCGTGCGCGACTCGGTCATCATCTACCTCGACAAGTTGAGTGCGCGGCTGGCAGATCGACTCGCGGCGCAGGATCGGGGGTTCGATCGAGCCGAGTTCATGCGTGCGTGCATGCTCGCCGCCTAACAGAGCTCTCCGCGCATGAAACATCCCCGACCGGCGCATGCCGGGCGGGGACTTTTTCTTGCGCGACGGGATCGCCGATGGGCGGTACTGGATTCGAACCAGTGACCTCCGGTATGTGAGACCGGCGCTCTAACCAACTGAGCTAACCACCCGAGACGAAACCGCACGCGAGACCGCTCGCATGCCGCACTGGCGCGACGGAGGCCACGCCGGCAGGATAATGCCAGCATCGAATGCCACACGCAAGCCCGAGCGGAATGGGGTGAATGGTGAGCGATTGGGGGCTCTTCGTCGACCTCGTCGACTGGATCGTGTATCTGCTGGCGCTGCTCGTGGGTGGCGGCTGGGTCCTTGGAATACCGCTCGGCTGGATCGCCGCCAGGCCGTTTCGCGGCCGCACCTGGGAGGGGCGCGTGGCCGATCTGGCTCAAGCGCTGTCCATCGGTTGCGTCGCTGCCCTCTTTCTGCGCTACTGGCGCGACCTCGCCGGCCCCACGTGGACCGAGCTGGCGGCGGTCTGGATCGCGGGTTTTCTGTTGCGCGCACTCACCGACCGCGCGCTCTGGTGGCTCTGGCCGACCGTGGCGCTCGGAGCCGCGATCGGCGCTCGCGCACTCCTAGCGTAGGACCGCGGAGCGTGCCAACCGTCCGGGGAGGGCGCGATCCTCGGAGTCAGCGTGCCCATGCGCTTTCGTCGCCGTCCCCCCGCCGTGCGGGCAGAGTGCCTCTCATACGCAAGCGCTCGTGTCGGTGAAGGTCGCCGGTGCGCGTTCAGTCGCAGTTCATCGAGGATTCACCCCCTTCTCACGAGTTTAAGTATGACCACCGCAAGGGGGTTGCCATGCGTTTGGACGAACGCCGCAAGCCGCCACGGCGGGAGGATCTCGCGAGGCCGCCGTGGAAACCGGGAGCGCCGGACAACGACGCTCCGGTGGCGGTCGAGCATCCCGAGGAGGAACCGCATCTTTCCCGCGAGGAGCACCTCCACGGGCTGTGGGTGACACTGGGGTTGGACGAAGAGGAATAGCGGGGGTCGCAATTTGAGGAGGCCCGGAGGCGCGGTGTCGCGTTCCTCAGGTCGCGGCCTGTTTCATTCCCCCGGCCAGCGTGTTGTACAGCCACGCCGCCACCGCGCCGAAGATCGTTCCGTCCACCAGCGCGTACAGCATCAGGACGATCAGCGCGCCCGCACCGCCCGCGCCGTGATACCCGGGGTAGACCGCGGCGCCGAGCTGTAGGACCGCGTCGCCGTACGGCGGCCACAGGACGTTCGCCAGACCCACAAAGACGAAGCATGCTGCCCAGAGGATGCCGCAGGTGAGCGCCACGGCCTTGATGTTGAGTGTCATCCCCGCCTCCCTTCGCGATGTGTCACCACTGGAACCATCGGATGTGACAAAGGTGTGCTGCGGCGCCGTCAGGCGCGAGGCCCGAGGGCGGTCGGCGGACAACCGGGAGGCCCCCGCGGCGGCCAGCGGCGGCACACCCTCGCCTAACGGCGCTCCGGCACGCACATTCGGGGTGTCACGAACCCCTAACCGGGAGCTCTCCATGGAAGACATCTTGAACCTCGCCCGCCGCTTCTTTCTCGGAATTTCGCTCGCCCTCATCGTCATCGCGCTGATCGAGAGGGGCATCAACCTGACCGACCGCTCGCTGCTTGAGCTCGTATATCCGTACGGTGCCTCGCGTCTCTTCGGATTCGCCAACACGTTCCTGCTGGCGGCGATCGCGCTGGGCGTGCGGGAGATGCGGCAGCGGCCTGGGGGCTGAGTATCGCGGGGTCGGGCGTGGTGCTGAATGGGCCCTGAAGGATTTGAACCTTCGACCGACGGATTATGAGTCCGCTGCTCTAACCACTGAGCTAAGGGCCCGGTTCAGACAATCTATCCGCCCCCCCCACCGGGCTCCATGACCGGTTCGCCCACCCTTGCTCACCCAGGTCTCCAACGGCACGTTTGCCGTTTCCTCGACACTGGAACGCGCTGCTGCCACCATGCCCAGCCCCATCCACGTGACGGCCATCACCGGCGGCGGTCGCTTGGGCGGCCCCGAGCGCGTGATGCTCGACTTCGCCAATCTGGCGTTCGAGCACGATATCGCGCTGCGCGTGGTTGCAGGAGGCGACGGCCCGCTGGTGGAGATCCTCAACAACATCGGCGTGCCGACCGTTGTGGCGGCGGTGCCACGGCACCTTGGCCGCGGCACGAGACATGGGCGTTCCGTTCGGTCGCTCCCGCGGGCACTGCCGGCCCTGTACTCCTGGTCCCGCCGCCTGGGGTCTCATGACTCCGTGCGCAACGCGGACGTGATCCTCACTACGGCTTTCCGGTCACACCTCGGGGCGAGTCTGGCGCGGCTCCATCCCGTCGTGTGGCACCTGCACGAGTTTCCGCCCACCGTGTTCTGGGAGTGGATCGCCCGGCGCGTGCCCGACGGCACCATCGCGAACAGCGATGCCGTGCGGGCGGCGTGGAACGCGCCCCGGATGTCCACGGTGCACAACGGCGTGAACCTGGATCGGTTCAAACGGCGACCGGCAACGGGGTGGATTCACGAAGCGCTTGGGATCCCTCCGGGCAGCTCCCTCATCGGAGCCCCGACCATGCTGGTCCCGTGGAAGGGACATCGAACGATCATAGCCGCGTTCGGACAGATTCGAGATTCGGTGCCCGACGCGCACCTTGTGTTCGTCGGCGGCCCGATCTTCGGGACCGACGAGGAGGCGGAGTACACGTTGTCCCTCACGGAGACGATCGGACGGTCCGCGCGGGTGCACCTGCTGCCATTTCAGCGCGAGATCGAACTCGCCTACCCTGAGTTCACGCTCGCCGTGGACTATTGCGTGCGGCCCGAGCCGTTTGGGCGGGTGGTGGTGGAGGCGATGGCGTGCGGAATACCGATCGTCGCCGCCGACGAGGGTGGACCGCGTGAGATCGTCGGCGGAGGCAGCGGTTCCCAACGGGAGAGCGGATGGCTGGTGGAACCGCGGAGCCCGGGGGCGTTGGCTCGCGTCCTCGAATCAGCGATCCGGCTACCTGATGAAGCACGACGGACGCTTGGCGCGGCCGGCCGGCGGCGGGCGGAGGACTTCTTCTCCACTCGGCGGTTCGCTCGCGAGATGGCCCAAGAACTAAGAAAGGCCGCGGGTAAGAAGTAGCGGCACGCCCCGCGCCTCACCCTCTGCACGCTGCACGTTGCACGCTGCACGTTGCACGCTGCACGTTCTACGCTGCCCCCGCGCGCTGCCCCCGCCCCTCGCTCGCTGGCCCCGACTCGCTCCGCACGCTGCAGTGCTCTCGGTGGCAAGATCATGACCCAGCAGGGCACTGACGCGTGCATCCGCGACTCGGGTCCGCGCTCGCCTCACCCTCTCCCGCGCCCCGCTCCCGTATCACGTATCACGTATCACGTATCACCGGTCCACGTTTCACCGTTTCACGTTTCACGTTTCACGTTTCACGTTACCACCTTCCCGCGCACCGCGCCCCCGTCCCACACTCCCTTGCCCCGACTCGCTCCGCACGCTGCAGTGCTCCCGGTGGCAAGATCGTGACCGGGCAGGGCACTGACGCGCGCGTCCGCGACTCGGGTCCACGCTCGCCTCACCCTCTCCCGCACCCCGCTCCCGTATCACGCATCACCGGTCCACCGTTTCACGCTTCACGTATCACGTATCACGTATCACCGTTTCACGTTTCCCGCGCACGGCGCCCCCGTCCCACGCTCCCTTGCCCCGACTCGCTCCGCACGCTGCAGTGCGCTCGGCGGCGAGATCTTGTCCGGGCAGGGCACTGACGCGTGCATCCGCGACTCGGGTCGGCACTCGCGTCACCTCTCCGGCGCCACGCTTCTCCCTCCCCCCGCGTACGGCGTCAGCGCCCCGCGCATCACGTTGCACGTTGCACGTTGCACGCTTCCCCTTCCCCCACCCCGCGGACGGCGTACGGCGCACGCCGCACCGCCCCCGTCCCTCGCTCGCTTCTCTGCACGTTGTACGCTGCACGTTTCACGTTTCACATTTCACGTATCACGTTTTACGCTGCACGTTGCACGCTGCACGCTGCACGCCTCCCCCTTCCCCCTCCCCCCCCACCCCGCCCACTCACGACATCAGCTTCCTCTTCGCCACCGTCGCACCCCCTTCGGCCCTCCCCAATAATCCGTCAAGTGTGGCCGGATCGACGGTGAGCGCCCGGAATCCCGGCTCCCAGCGGAGCCCCAGTCCGGCTAACCTGGCGTCGCGATTCGCCAGCTGAGCGCTCAAGTCCTTGAACGAACGCACCAGCCGCACCGCGGGCATGAAGTGCGGCATGCCCAGGATGATGGACACCTGTTCGGCCACGACCTGCATCGAGAGGATCCGCACGTTGTGGTGCCGAGCGACGGCCGGCAGAAACCGCTCGAGAAAACTCTTGAGACCGATGTTGATGCACGGGGCCCTGCCGGCCGTGGTCCAACTCACGAATAGAATCCGCTCATCCCGCATGTCCGCTCCGCTCCACGTGGCGTCGCACCCACGGTAGCGGGTACCGCACCGACCGACAGCACCAAATTCACGCCCGGCGTACCATACGACCGCACCAGTAGCCGGGAGCTTCGGCCGGCGGTTAGGTTCAGCCGCGTGAAGCCGTCCGCCCGTTTCAACTCGCCGCCGTTCAACGCGGCATGTGGCCTGCTCGTGTGGATGCCGGTGGCCGCGGCCCTGCTTGGGCCCACACCACTCCGCGCCCAGGCGGACTCCGCCACGCTCCACGCGACGCTAGCGGATTGGAGCGACCGCACCTGGCTGCTCTTACTCGACCGCGGAGCGGCCGACGGCGGGCGGCTCAACGACCGGGGCGTGCTCCAGCGGTTTCATCCCGCGATCGACGGCGAATACGCGCTGGACCTGGTGTCGGGCCGACCGGGGCTCACCGAGGAGTACGAGTGGAGCCGGGCGGTGATGGGCGCGAGGTACTGGGGCGGCAGCGTAAACCACTACCGCATGGTGGCGGCGGGCGACTTCAAGGCGCGCGTCCCACTAGGGAGCGGCTGGACGGCGCGTGCGCGGTTCAGTCACGAAGATTCGGACGTCTTGAAGCGCAGCCTACTGCGCCTCGACGTCGAAAAGGCGTGGCGGAACGGCATATTCGGGTTCTTCGGGAGCACGATCATGGCCGTCAAGCCCGAGATGGATCTCACCGTCGGCGCGGGATGGCGCCACGAGCGGGGCGAGTTATCCGTGGCCGTGACGGCATTGGATGCCTTCAACGACGTGATCTTCGTCGGACTCGAGGTGTGGCCCGGTTTCGCGGACACCGCCATCGACTACCGGAACGTTCCCGTCGGAGCGCGCGCGACTGGTGAATGGACGCTGGGTGCGCACTTGCGCGTCGAGGCAAGTGGGGGCGTTCAGCTGCCCACAGGGTTCGTGGCGTTTCGGCAGACGGCGACTGACGAAGGGTTCCGCCAAGAGGAGCGCTTGGCGTACGCGGCTGGGCTGCTCGAATACAGCATCTCGCCGCGGTTGCGCGCCGGCGTGACCACGTCGGTGGTGCGCGCGCGGACGGATCGCACGCCGCTCCCCGCGAGCGGACCGGACGCCGATTACGAGCTGCTCGAACGTACCATGCGGGTCGGCGCCTTCGTGCTCGCCGATCCGCTCCGGTTCCTGCGCACCCATGCGTGGCTTGTCCGCGAGTTCCGGCCCGAACGCCGCGAGTTCCGCTCTGGCGGCGGCACGAACGTCGACTACGAAGACCGAGCCTGGACGGGTGCGTTGGTCATCGAGTACCGACCGCGCATCGGACTCCGGGCACACGGAGCGTTCGAGATGGACCTGCGAGGCGTCGCGCGAGGCACCGGGTCCCAGATTCCGCAACGCGATCCCATCGGGGTGCCCAACACCCGGCTCCGGTTCGACTTCGGCTGGAACTTCGGCGGTCGGTTCACGTTGCTGGCTGGCTATCGCATCGACCTGGACCGTGACAAGCAGTTCGCCAGAGGGTGGTTCGACGGCGCCCACGGCAGGTTTGTGATGTACTGGTAGTGAAGCGATTCGTAAATCGTGAAAGGTGAGAGGTGAAACGTGAAAGGTGAAACGTGAAAGGTGAAACGGCGAAACGGTGATTCGTGATTCGTAAATCGTGAAAGGTGAAACGTGAAAGGTGAAAGGTGAAACGTGAAAGGTGAAACGGCGAAACGGTGATTCGTGATTCGTAAATCGTGAAAGGTGAAACGTGAAAGGTGAAACGGTGAAACGGTGAAACGGTGAAACGGTGATTCGTGATTCGTGATCCGAATTCGCGCGCTCCCAGCCCTAGCCCCACACGTGGTTTCTCGCCACCTTACCACCCGTGCGCATCGCCCTCTATTCCGAGACGTATCTGCCCCAGCACAATGGAGTTGCGCTCATTCTCGACCGCCTGGTCCGGCACCTGGCAGGCGCAGGCCATGAAGTCTTGGTGGTCGCCACCGAGGCGGGCACGACTCCACCCGAGCTGCCGTCGGGCGTCGAACTCGTCAGAGCCCGCGGTCTCCCGCTGCCGCGCTACCCCGACCTGCGGATCGGCCTCCCCTACTCCGCAACCATCCTGCGAGCGGTCGAACGGTTTAGGCCCGACGTCGTACATCTCGCGACGGAGTACTCGATGGGACTGCTCGGGCTCCAGGCATCACGCAAGCTGGGGCTCCCGGCGGTGGCGTCGTTTCACACGAACATCCCGCGCTACCTGCCGTACTACGGGTTCGGGTGGCTCAGCGAGACCTGCTGGCGCTACCTGCGGTGGTTCCACAATCGGGTGCGGTTCACCTACTGCCCCTCGGAGTCGACCCGCACGATCCTGCTGGACCGGGGCATCCGGAACGTGCGCGTGTGGGGCCGCGGCGTGGACATCGAACGATTCCATCCCGGCCGTCGCAGCGATGCCGTGCGCCGGGCGAGGGGACCGGACGAGGCGTTGCACCTCCTGTACGTCGGGCGTCTCACACCGGAAAAGGACCTGCTGGTGCTGTTCGACGCCTATCGCCGGCTCGTGGCGCACCCCCGGCGAGTGCCGATCCAGCTCATACTGACCGGCGATGGGGCGTACGCCCCCAAGGCGCAAGCCTCGGCTCCCGCCGGCGTGACGTTCACCGGGCATTTGGAAGGCGAAGACCTGGCACGCGCGTACGCGTCGGCCGACGTGTTCGTGTTTCCCTCGAGAACCGAGACGCTCGGCAATGTGGTGCTCGAGGCGCAGGCGTCCGGGCTTCCTGTGATTGCGGCGGCCGAAGGCGGCGTGCTCGAGAATGTGCGCGATGGAGCGAACGGCCTGCTGTGCGAGCCGGGTGACGCCGAGTCGCTCGCGGCTCGCATCGAGACCATCGCGTCCGACGCGGCCCTGCGCCGGGCCCTCGCGTCGAACGCGCGCGCCTGGGCGGAGCGGCGCACCTGGGATCGCGCCTTCGCGCCCCTGATCGCCGGCTACGAAGAGGTCACCCGCCGCTGAAGGTCCTCGATCTCACTGAGTTCTACTCTCCCACGGGTGGGGGGGTACGATCTTACCTGGAAGCGAAAGCCCGTTGGCTCGGCGACCACACCGATATCGCGCACGTCATCCTCGCGCCGGGACCGACCGCGCGCCAAACCTCCTTGGGCAAAACCACGGTACGAGCACTCTCCGGTCCCGCCGTACCCGGGAGTCCCGGCTATCACTTTCTGACCGATCGTGCCGGACTCCAGGAGGCGATCGCTCAAGAGTCGCCGGACATCATCGAGTTGGGGAGCCCGCTGCTCGCGGCGCGGGCGCTTCGTCGCGCCACTCTGCCGGACCGCACTCGGGTCGTTGGGTACTTCCACTCCGACAGCCGAGGGTACTACGTCGACCACGGGCTGAGATGGGCCCCGGCGTTCGTCCGCCGCGCTGGGGGCAGCGTGCTGGCGGCATACCTGCGTTCCGTGTACGGCCGGCTCGACCTCACGATTTGCCCGTCGCGCTACGCCGAGTCCGTGCTCGCATGGGCGGGCGTCGAGAACACGGTGGTAGTACCGCATGGGGTCGATGTCGACGTGTTCAGGCCGGAGCCCATCGACGCTTCGGCACGCAGCGCACGGCTCACGGCGCACGAGGGTTCCGGAGCGCACAGCGCACCGCACACAGCGCGACGGGAGGTGGTGGCCGTCTACGCCGGGCGGCTGTCGCGGGAGAAGCGACTCGACACGGTGCTTGGCGCCCTGCCCCGCCTCCACCGGGAGTTCGGACTGCGACTGGTGGTGGTGGGTGAGGGTCACCTTCGGCCAGTCATCGAGGCCTATGCCACGCTGCACGCCGCACGCTGCACGTTGCACGCGTTCATCGAAGACCGACACGACCTGGCAAATCTCTACGCGTCGGCCGATTTCGTGTTCGCGCCCTGTCCGTACGAGACGTTCGGCCTGGCCGCCGTCGAGGCGCTGGCCTGCGGCACACCGATCGTGGGGGCGAATAAGGGGGCGATCAGCGAGTTGCTACGAGACGGCGCCCCGGGAGCGGCGTACGATCCCGACGACGTCAACGATTGCGTGAGGGCGGTACGCGAAGTGATGGGTAAGCGGGACGCGGCGCGCGGCGCGTCAGAGGAGGCGCGGGGGCCGGGGCACACCGACGACTCGTACCGCGTGCAGCGCGCAGCGTATTCGAAAACCGCCAGAGCCTTTGTCGAGGAGCGGTTTACGCTCGACCGCAGCTTCGGGACGTTAGTGGAGATCTATCGAGAACTCGCGAAGTAACAGCCCCGCGCCCCCGTCCCGCACTCGCTTGCCCCGACTCGCTCCGCCCGCTGCACGCTGCACGCTGCACGTTGGACGCTGCACGCCTCGCCCCCGTCCGGCACTCGCTTGCCCCGACTCGCTCCGCACGCTGCAGTGCGCTCGGGTGGAAAGATCATGACCGGGCAGGGCACTGACGCGTGCGTCCGCGACTCGGGGCCGCGCTCGCCTCACCCTCTGCACGTTGTACGCTGCACGCCGCATGCCAGCCCCGCGCACCGCGCACCGCGCACCACGCACCGCGCCCCGCGCTCGCCTCACCCCTCCCGTATCACGTATCTCGTTTCACGCATCACGTATCACGTATCACGTATCACGTATCACGTTTCCCGTATCACGTTTCACGTTTCACGTTTTCACACTCGCCCTATCTCAGCGGAAAATCGATCCTCACCCCCACCTCTGCTACCGCCTGGAACTCGGTCGTGCTCGCGCCCGCCACGTGGTTCTTGTTGCGCACGAAGTTCTCGCCCACGTCCCACGCGACCCAGAAGAATCGCAGCGGCTGGTAGCGGCCTCCCAAACCGAACCGCAGCGTACGTTCGCGCGTACCCAGGAAGATGTTGGGGCTGGCGAAGTACTCGGCCGTCGGTGGGATGGAGTCCCGGAAGTCACCCTCTCCGCGTCGCTGGAGCTGGAGCGTCGGTGAGAGCCGGAGGCCGGGAATCGCTGGCCAGACATCAGCGGTCAACGTGAACTGGTCATAGTCCGAGAAATTGTCCCCGAGACCGCGCTCCAGAAAGCTGTATCGGTCCGTCACGTTCGGCGTCCTGTACGCCCAAGCGGAGACCTGCTGATAGCTCGTGCCGACGATGAGCCACGGCGCCGGCATCGTCATCCGGGCGCCGACCGTGAACGCATAGATCAGGGGTTCGCCGTCCCCGCTTCGGCGGTTGATATCGATGTCGTCGAGCATCCCCTCGCCAAAGACGGTGAATCGGCCGATCCGCGCCCATACCTGCGCGTTCAGCATCACGTTGACCGCCTGGTCGCGCGGTTCGGTGTCGCGGTCGACCAGGAAGACCTCGAGCGGATTGAGGTAGCGGAGTGAGAGGCCGCCCGCGGCGGGCTGGAAGATGATCGACTCGCCGAGCGAGACCGCGAAGGAGGGTCGCGTAACATCGAAGCGGTGGGCCGCGAGGTACCGCTTGTCACCGCCGATGGTCTCCAGCTCACCCAGCAGTGATCGGACGCTCAGCGGTCCCAGGCCCAGGCTCCAGGTCAGCTGCGGGTAGCTGAACGCCTCGTCCGAAATCATCAGGCCGTTGCGACCGGGCAGGAACCAATTCTGGCGCAGCCTGCCCACGGCCAGCCATCCGCCGGGGACGTCGAGCGCCAGATAGGCGAAGTCGGTGCGCCCGCCAAGTCGCTGCCCGGGGTGGAGCCCGTCGGGGTCGTCCTTCCAATAGGTATCGCCAATGATCCGCACCTCGCCCACCGCACCTCCGGTGGCCGCCCATGCGCCGCCGCCGCCCCAGCCCCAGATGTTCTCGTTGCCCGTGGGTCTCAGCGGATCGAGCCTCCGGCTCGTTGCGCCCCGGCCCCGAGCCTCCACGTATGCGCCCCACGCTGGCGACTCACCCGGTTCGGCGGTGAACTCCTCCTGAAGCAGGCGTACCCATCCGGCGACGGGTTCCTCCAGCGTGTCTGCATCGAGGGTCCCAATCGCTCGCGCGACCCCCGAACGCGTGTAGGGTTGCGTGAGCGGCGATATCCCCGAGATCACCCCGCGTTCGGTAAGCAGTCCCACGTATTCATTCGCCCAGTGGTCGGTGGGAAGGAGTCGCGGACCTTGGGCGACCAGGGACTGCGCAAGCAGGGGAACGAGCAGCAGGCCGATCCCCGCGCCGCCGACACCGCGCTTCTTCGACCGGAACAGCTTACGCCCTTGCATCACCGTGAGCACCCCCGCCGCCACCGGTCCGGTGAGCAGCGTGTAGAACCTCCAGCTGATGAGGAGGGCCGCCAACTCGCTCGCGCCGAGCGTGCCCTGGAATCCGCCGATGAACCCGAGTTCCACACCACCGGCTCCCGCGGGCGTGGGGATCACCATCTGTCCATACAGCAAGGCGAACGATCCGATGGTGACGCTCGTGAGATTCACCGTGGTATAGGCGAGCGTGAGGACGGGGAGCACCGCCGTCCTGGTCGCCACGGAGAGCACTGCCAGCCCGCCGATGCCGGCGACGCGCCCGCGGGGCATCGCCTTGATCTTCCCGCCGATCCCCCGCAACGACTCCTTGAACTTCGAGGGGGAGCCCTGGAACCTCCGCTTCACGATGATCAGGCTCACGGCGGCGAGGACGACCACCACGCCGATCAGCGCGAGCCCCAATGGGGAGCGGGCCTCCCGCGCGAGCTTGGCCGCACCGGCGGCCAGTGTCCCTGTAAAGCCGATGCCGATGATGAGGATGGACGCACCGAGAATGACGTAATCCACGAGCCGCTCGACCGCGAGTCCCGCCAATGCGCTTGACGCGCTCACCCCCGCCGACCGGATGCCCACGAACCGCGCGACGTCGCCACCCAGGCGCGCCGGCGTCAGCGCGGAGGCCGCGTCGCCGTAGGCGTTGACGCCGATCGCGACGCCCAACGCCGGTCGCTCGTCCTTGGGGAAGAGGAGCCGCATCCTGAACCCGCGAATGACGGCGTCCGCCACCACCAGCGCCAGCGCGGCGAAGTGCGAGGTGACCAGCGGGATCACGAGCCACCCGCCGCGGAGTTGGCGGGTCGGCCACTCAACACCGCCGCCGCGCTCGCCTGGAGTTCCCCCTTGAGCTCTTCCACCTCGCGACGCCCGGCGGCCACGCACGCCGCCCGAGAGTAGCTCGCCCGCACACGGTCGGCGAAGGCCTCCGGGTCGGGCAGCAGGTCCATCTTGTTGAACGCGTGGATCGTGGGGATCCCCGCCACGCCAAGCTCGGCCAGCACTTCGTCCACCACCTCCACCTGTTCCTCCCAATCGGGGTGCGACGCATCGATCACGTGCACCAGCACATCCGCCAACCTGGTCTCTTCGAGCGTCGCGCGGAAGCTCGCCACGAGACTGTGGGGCAGTTTCCGGATGAAGCCGACGGTGTCGATGAGGCGGAGCCGTACATCCCCACCGCTCGCCCCTCGTGATCCATGATTCGTGATTCGAGTTCCGCTGTTGGGCAGCACCGTCTCCCGCGTCAGGGTATCGAGCGTGGCGAACAGGCGGTCCTCGATGAAGGGATCGGCGCCAGTCAGGGCCTTCAGCAGACTCGACTTGCCGGCGTTGGTATACCCGACGAGCGCGGCGGTCAGGACCTGCTGGCGCCCGCTTCGTACCACGGACCGGTGGTCGGCGACCTTCGCGAGTTTCTGCTTGAGCAGCGCGATCCGCCGGCGGATCATGCGGCGGTCGGTCTCGATCTGCGTCTCCCCGGGACCCCGGAGCCCGATCCCGCCGCGGATGCGGGACAGGTGGACCCACATGCGCGCCAGGCGCGGAAGCAGGTACTCGAGCTGCGCGAGCTCCACCTGGAGCTTCGCCTCGCTCGACCGGGCACGCGCGGCGAAGATATCGAGGATCACCTCGGGGCGGTCCATGACCCGGCATTCGAGCTCCCGCTCGAGGTGCTTGCCCTGCGCCGGGGTCAGCTCCTCATCGAAGATCACCAGAGAAGCACCGTGCTCCGTGACGAACGCGGCGAGCTCCAGCGTCTTTCCCGAGCCGATGTACGTGCGCGGGTTGGGCGCCTCGATGGGCTGGACGAGCCGGCCGACGACCTCGGCGCCCGCGGTGTCCACCAGCCTCGCCAATTCGTCGAGGTGATGGTCCACCGCTCTCGCGTCCGGCGACCCTTTGCGCGGCGCACCGACGAGCAAGGCGCGTTCGACAGGCGAGCGGATGTCGATGAGTGGTCGGATAGCTGGGCTTCCCTCGCGGACGACAGTCAAGAATCAACGGTCAACGGTCGATGGTCAGCGATCAATAGTCAATGGGGAAGGGGGTGAGGGTGGAGGAGGCCTCGTCTTCTCCGTCCTTTTCCGTCTGCTGCGTCAATCCGATCCACTCCGCGCCGGTTCGATAACGTCCCGAGGCGTCGCCGGCCTCAACTTGGGCCATGCCGCCGACTTGCCCTCTCAGCCGAGGAGTCACGATACTATGGCCATGCCCGACACGGCCCGGCGCTACACGGTGGACGACGTGCTGTCATTCCCACCGGACGGCAACCGATATGAGTTGGTGCACGGGGAACTGCTCGTGACGCCCGCGCCCCGAACTCGGCACCAGATCGTCGTTGGCGAGCTCCACTACCGGCTCCGGGGATATCTCGACGCACATGGTCGCGACCTACGCGTCGCCCTGTCGCCTGCCGACATTCGTTGGCCCGACGAAGTCTTGGTCCAGCCCGACCTTTTTGTCGTTCCCGCCGAAGAACTCACCCCCGAGGACTGGTCTGGTGTTCATACGCTCGTGCTCGCCGTCGAGGTGGTTTCACCGAGCTCCTCACGCTACGATCGCGTCACGAAGCGCCGCGTGTACCAGGCGCACGGAGTCGCGACGTACTGGGTCGTGGATCCCGATGCCCGTCTGGTCGAAGTGTGGACGCCGGGCGACTCCCGGCCGGAGATCGTTACCGGCGTGTTGCGGTGGCGGATGGCCGAGGCGACCGACGAGTTGGCCATTGGGCTTGCGGACCTGTTTGCGGGCCCTCCTCCGCCCCCTCCGTCCCCAACACCTTGACCTGGATGGCGACCGCGGTACCACCGCCCAGGTAGAACCCGCGCGTGGTGAGCGCGTGACCGACGGCACGGAGCGCCTGCTGCTGAACGGGAGGCATGACCTCCGCATGGCCGTTCACTGTCGGATTGGCACTCCCCAGCTTGCGGATGTCGCCCTGGCGATCCATGCGTCCACTTCAGCGGCGGGCAGACGCAGCATCAACTGCCAGAAGCGCAGGCGCTGTGGGGACAGTCCGCCACCGCGGCGCCTACGCAGCCAATCGGCGAGCTCCAGCGGCGTGACCCGATCGAGCAGCCACCGGACCGCCTCCCGGTCGCCGGACCCGAGGAGTCGGCCGATGATGAACTCGCGCCAGTGAGGCCACGAGAGCCCGTCCGGATCCACGTCCCAGAAGTAACGGCGGAAGGCTACGGGAAGGACGCTGGTGGAGCCGTGGGTTGTCACGGACTGAATATAGCCACAGTCGGGCGGAGCGACATCAACACGACCTCGGCTTTGCCGCTCACGCCCACATTGGGACGGCATGAAGCCGACCACCGCGAGACCGGGACGCGCAGACTCCGCCTTCTTCTCCTTCCGCGTCAATCCGATCCACTCCGCGCCGGTTCGATAACGTCCCGAGGCGTTGCCGACCTCACTTTGGGGCATGCCCACGACTTGCCCTGGCAGCCGAGGAGAGACAATAGTATGGCTATGCCCGATACGGCCCGACGTTACACCGTGGACGAGGTCCTGGCGTTCCAGCCTGACGGCAACCGCTACGAGCTGGTGGATGGGGCGCTACTCGTGACGCCGGCGCCGCGTGTTCGACACCATGTCGTCTTGAGCCGGCTCCTCGAGCGGCTCTCACGGTACCTGGAATTGCGGGATGACTTGCAGGCGCTCCTGTCGCCTGCCGACATTCGTTGGCCGGACGAAGTCTTGGTCCAGCCCGACCTTTTTGTCGTTCCCGCCGAAGAACTCACCCCCGAGGACTGGTCTGGTGTTCATACGCTCGTGCTCGCCGTCGAGGTGGTTTCACCGAGCTCCTCACGCTACGATCGCGTCACGAAGCGCCGCGTGTACCAGGCGCACGGAGTCGCGACGTACTGGGTCGTGGATCCGGACGCCCGTCTGGTCGAAGTGTGGACGCCGGGCGATGAGCGACCGGAGATCGTGACCGGCGTGTTGCGCTGGCGGGTGGCCGGGGAGGCCCACGAGTTGGCCATTGGGCTGGCAGACCTGTTTGCGGGCCCTCCTCCGCCCTCTCCGTCCCCAACGCCTTGACCTGCTTGATCTTAGCGGTCACCTTCCCCGGACGTATTGACCGAGCCAGTCACGAGCTGTAAAGTGCTTTGCTCCATAAAGCGACAGGGGCCGATGACGAGACGGGGAGAGGTGCAGCGGACAACGTGCAACGCGCAACATGCAGCGGGCAGCGCCCAGCGCACCGCGTCCAGCGTACGGCGTGCAACGTGGGGCGTGCAACGTTTCACGTTTCACGTTTCACGTTTCACGTTCGTCCTGGCGTGTATGGTCCTCACGCCGGCCGCCGGCGCGTTCGCCCAGACCCCCCAGCAACTCGAACTGCTGCGGCAGAACCCCGAGTTGGTACGCCAGCGGATCCAGCAGTCCGGACTCACGCCGGAGCAGATCCGGTCGCGCCTTCAGTCGGCGGGCTACTCGGCGAACCTGCTCGATCCTTTTCTCCAGTCCGAGGGCGCGGTCTCCAGCGACGCCGTGAGCGCGTCGATGCTCCAGGCGTTGGAGGCGTTGGGGGTGCCCATCATCTCGGCCGAGGGGTTGGAGCCCGTGCCGACGCTCACGGGGACCGTCATCACGCCGGGGGTCGAGGAGCCACGCGGTCTGCCGCTCTTTGGCGCGGACGTGTTCCGCCGCACCACGCAGTTCCAGCCGTTGCTGTCCGGTCCCGTGCCATCCAACTACCGGGTCGGCCCGGGTGACGTGCTGGTCATGGTGCTCACGGGGGACGTGGAGCTGGTGCACGAGTTGAGTGTCACGCGGGAAGGATTCGTGGTCGTGCCGCAGGTGGGTCAGCTTTACTTGAACAATCTCACGATGGCGCAGGTGAACACGCTGCTCCGGGACCGGCTCGGCCGTTCCTACTCCGGGATCCGCACCGGCACCACGCGGTTCGACGTAACGGTGGCGAGGCTCCGCACGATCCAGGTGTACGTGGTGGGGGAGGTCTCGCAGCCGGGCGCATACCAACTGGCATCGGTGGCGACCGTGCTGAACGCGTTGTACGCCGCGGGGGGGCCCACGCGTACGGGGAACTTCCGAGCGATTGCCGTGCGGCGCGGGGACTCGACGGCCGTCACGCTCGATCTGTATGACTATCTGGCGCGGGGCGAGACCACCAACGACATCATGCTCGAGCAGGGCGACGTCGTGTTCGTTCCGGTGCGAGGCAGTCGGGTGGCCGTCACGGGAGCCGTGGTCCGGCCGGGCCGGTATGAGGCCAAGGAGGAGGAGACCCTTCAGGACGTTGTCGAACTCTCCGGCGGGTTTCGTGCGGACGCCGAGTTTCGGCGCCTCACGGTCCACCGGATCCTGCCGGCGGCCGAACGTGGTCCGGGGCCATTCCCGCGCGCGGCGATCGAGGTGCCGTTGGCGACGATGGGAGCCGGCGTGGCCATTCCATCGTTCGGCCTCGAGGATGGCGATTCCATCGTGATCGATTCCATCCCTGGGTTCGAACAGGGCCTGTATGTTTCGATCGGCGGGATGGTCCACAAGCCTGGTGCGTACGCTTGGCGGGAGGGAATGACGCTGCGGGACTTGTTGAGCCTGGCCCAGGGGACCCGCGTGGGTGCGGACCTGCGCGAGGCGGAGGTCGCCAGGCTCCCGGCCGATCGCGGCGAGGGCGAGCTCGCGAGGCGCCTGCGCGTCCCGATGGACTCCACCTATCTTTCGGACCGCGATGCCTCCGGCCGGTACGTGGGGGCGGCGGGCCTCGGCTTTCCGGCACCAGGAACGGCGCCGGAAACCACGTTGGAGCCGTTTGACCAAGTTACCATCCTTCGCCAGCCGGAATTCGAGTTGCAACGCACGGTGTGGATTACGGGTGAAGTGACCTATCCGGGACCATATGCCATCACGCGGAAGGATGAGCGCGTAAGCGATCTGCTGCAACGCGCGGGGGGGCTGCTGCCCACGGCTCACTCCGACGGCGCGCGGTTCTACCGGAAACTCGATGCCGCCGGTCGCATCAATCTCGAACTCGATCAAGCTGTGGCGAACCGCGGGGGACGGAACGACGTGATTCTGCAGCCCGGGGACTCACTCGCCATCCCTGAGTACGTACCCACCGTGCGGGTGCAGGGCGCCGTTGTCGCGCCTACCAGCGTACTGTATGTCGAAGGTGCCGGTCTCGAGTACTATATCGGCAACGCCGGAGGGTATGCACGTGACGCGGACAAGGGACGGGTGAGCGTGCGGTACGCCAACGGATCCGCGGAGGTGCGGACCAGACAGCTGTTCTTCTCGTCGTCACCCACCCCCGGACCGGGCAGCGTGGTCTCGGTTCAGACAAAACCCCAAGCCGAGCCGACGAGCCTTGCACAGGTGCTTGGCGTGTTCGCGCAGGTGTTGACAAGTGCGGTGGCGGTGATTGCGATCGTGGTGCGATGAGGGGGATCTGGCAGGTCGCCGCCAGTCAACGGGGGTCGAAACAGGGATTCCCAATCGATAACGCCGGCTCCTGGCGCGAAACGGCGATGGGGGGCGGGTGAGCGTATCTCCGATCCGCCAATGAAGCACCGCCCCGTCCCGGGCACAGACCCGGCCGCGGAGGTCGTGCTGCTCGAGTCGCCAGCCCTGCGGTTAGAGGTGGCGCCGGCGCAGGGCGGCAACATTCGCTCTCTCAGAACACCCGGGTCGCTGAGGGACTGGCTGTTTTACGACCCAGGGCGGCGGCCCGCGCGCCTTAACGGCGGGGAATCGTTCGACGACGTGTGGTCGGGCGGTTTCGAGGAGCTGTTCCCTAACGACGCGCCGGGCCGGTTTGAAGGGCGGGATCTCCCAGATCACGGCGAGCTATGGAACGCCCCGCTCGCCATCGTCTACAGGACTGAGACGTCGTTGCTGCTGCGCCGTGACTGTTGCACCGTCCCCGCTCGATTCGAGAAGCGCATCGCGTTAGCGGGCGCCGGGCTGGTTCTCCAGTATCGCATCACCAACACCTCTCGCGAGCCGTTCCACTTCCTCTTCAAGCTTCATCCGGCGATGAACGTGGCGGCAGGCGACCGCATTCTCCTGCCTGGCGGCAGGGTTACGCCGGTGGACGAGAAGTTCGGTACCCGCTTTGCCAGGGGTCCGGCCACCTGGCCGCTGGTGCCGGATGGAGACGGCCGGGCCTTCGATTTGAGCTTGGTGCCACCTCGATCCAGCGCCGCGCGGGAGTTTGTGCACGTCTCGAACCTGCCGGCGGGCTGGTGTGGGATTGAGCGGGCCGGAGGAGGAGGACGTATTGTCTTCGAGTTCCCGCTAGAGATATTCCCGTTTTGCTGGCTCTTCATGACGTTCGGCGGATGGCGGGACTACTACACCGTGGTCCTGGAACCGTGCACCAACATGCCCAAAGATCTGGACGGGGCATTGGCCGCCGGGCGCTGCGCAGGGCTGGAGGCCGGAGCCACGCTGGAATGCGCCGTGCGCATCCGGATCGAGATTGACAATGCCTGACCCGCGCGTGTCGGTGGTGATCCGGTGCTTCAACGAGGAGAAGCACATCGGCGCGCTGCTGGAACGCGTGTACCAGCAGACGATACGAAGCCCCCAGGTCATACTGGTTGACTCTGGTTCAACCGACCGGACCCTGGCGGTAGCGGGCCGGTACCCCGTGCAGGTTGAGCAGGTGCAGCCGGCCGAATTCACCTTTGGCCGCTCGCTCAACCGGGGATGCCGGGTCGCGACGGGCGACTACCTGGTGTTCGCCAGCGCCCACGTGGTTCCCTGCGAGCTGGACTGGCTGAAGCGGCTGACGGAGCCGTTCAATTGTACTCAGGTCGCCCTGGTGTATGGCCGGCAGCTGGGTGACCACCGCACCAAGTTTTCAGAGCATCAGGTCTTCACCAAGCAGTATCCCCTGGAGTCCAACCCGGACCAGCGAATCCCATTCTGCAACAACGCCAATGCCGCCGTGCGTCGCGCGCTGTGGCTGAAGCACGCCTTCGACGAGACGCTGTCCGGTCTGGAGGACCTGGAGTGGGGCAAGTGGGCGGTGGAGCAGGGGTACCGGATCGCATACCGGGCGGATGCTGGGGTCTATCACATCCATGAAGAGGCGCCCTCCGGGATCAAGCGGCGGTATATGCGCGAGGCCATCGCGCTCAAGCGTCTGTTTCCGGACTCGCACGTCACATGGTGGGAGTTTGTGGCGCTGCTGGTATCCAACGTTGCCCGGGATCTCGCGGCGGCGCTGCGGCGCGGGGTGCTGTTCTCAAAGGCCGTCGAGATCCTGATGTTCCGAACCATGCAGTACTGGGGCACCTACCGGGGAATGAACTACCGGTCGCCCCTCACGCACGAGCTCATCATGCAGTTCTACTATCCGCGGAGCTGGTACCCGCGGAGCTGGCGGCGGGCGGCGCGCAAGGGCTCAGGCGGGGCCGTCCTCGAGGGCCAATATGACCGCCCGCGGCCCTGAGCGGCCGGGAGAGCGCATCGTGGCCCTGCTTCCCATGAAGGGCCACAGCGAGCGGATCAAAGGGAAGAACTTTCGCCCGTTCTGCGGGAAGCCTCTCTTTCGCTGGATTCTGGACACGCTGCTGGCACTGCCGGAGGTCTCACTGGTCGTCATCAACACTGATGCGCGACACGTCTTCGAAGGCCTGGGTGTGGATCGGCTGCCACGAGTGCAGCTTCGGGACCGGAAGCCGGCACTCTGTGGTGACATGGTGGGCATGAACCTGGTGCTGGCGGACGACGTCGCGGCCATTCCCGCCGATTTCTACCTCATGACCCACGCCACGAACCCGTTGCTGAGGGGACAGACCATCGAGCGGGCGCTGGCGGCGTATAGGGAGAAGCGGGCCCGGGACGAGGCGGATTCGCTGTTCACGGTGAACCGCTTCCAGACCCGCTTCTATGGGTCCGACGGGCGGCCCATCAACCACGATCCCAGCAACCTCATCCGGACCCAGGACCTAGAGCCCTGGTTCGAGGAGAACTCCACCCTTTACCTTTTCACCAGGGAGAGCTTCCAGGCCACGCGGGCGCGGATCGGCAAGAAGCCGATGATGTTCGAGACTCCCCGCATGGAGAGCGTGGATATTGACGATCAGGTGGAGTGGGACCTGGCCGAGACGATCGCCAGGCAGGGACTCGCGGCGAGCGCCAAGACCCCCGCATGAGGGTTCTGATCACCTGCCCTCCCATGTTGCGCAACCTGGACGAGTTTCGCCCGCGCTTTGCGGCGCGGGGCATTGGGCTGGAAGCGCCCGCGGTGGTTCAAACCCTCAGTGAGGCGGAGCTGATCGCCCTGGTTCCGACCTGTGAAGGCTGGATCATCGGCGACGATCCGGCGACCCGCGCGGTATTCGCGGCGGGGAGGGCGGGGAAGCTCAAGGCCGCGGTGAAGTGGGGCGTGGGGGTGGACAACGTGGATTTCGCGGCGGCGCGAGAGATGGGGCTTCCCATTGCCCATACTCCGCTGATGTTCGGTCGCGAGGTGGCGGATGTGGCTATGGGGTACGTGATCGCGGTGGCCCGGGGTCTGGTGGCGATTGACCGCGGGATCAGGGTAGGCGGTTGGCCCAAGCCGTCAGGCATCTCGCTGGCCGGGCGGGCGGTGGCCTTGGTGGGTTACGGCGATATCGGGCGCAACGTCGCACGGCGATTGCTGGCCTCCGAAATGCGGGTATTGGTGTACGACCCGGTGCTCGATCCCGGGTATGCGCCCGAAGACGTTGAGGTGGCTCGGTGGCCCGAGCGCGTGGGGGAAGCGGATTTCATCGTGTTGACCTGCGCGCTCACGCGGGAGAACCATCACATGCTCAACGGTTCGGTACTTGCTGGGGCGAGCCGTGGGGTGCGGGTGGTCAACGTGGCGCGCGGGCCGCTCATAGACGAGGCGGCCTTGGTGGCGGCCTTGCGGAGCGGACAGGTTGGGGCGGCGGCGCTGGACGTCTTCGAGGAGGAGCCGTTGCCCTCAGAGTCGCCGCTCCGGCAATTTGAGCAGTGCGTGCTGGGATCGCATAACGGTTCCAACACGGTGGACGGAGTGCGGCGCGCCAGTGAGCGCGCTATGGAACTGCTGTTCGGCTTCCTGGGGGTGCAATGACCAAGACAGTCGGCACGGCCCTGATTACCGGGTCCCTGGGGGGAATTGGTCAGGCCCTATGCCACGCCTTCCGGGAGGCCGGGTACCGGGTGATCGGGTCGGACCGGGGCGCGGGGAAGCCGGATACCGACGTTTTCGTGCAGTTCGACATCTGCCGGGTTGCCCGGGAGGATGAGTATCGGGCGCAGATCCTGAAGCGGCTGCGGACGACGATTGGCCCTGAGGGGCTCAAGGTTCTGATCAACAATGCGGCGGTCCAGCGCATCAACCCCACCGAGAAGATCACGGTGGAGGAGCTGCACGAAACGCTGGATACCAATCTGATTGGTCCGTTCCTGCTGGTACAGGGGCTGCTCCCGGAGCTCGAGCGGGCTCTTGGGTCGGTGATCAACATTGGGAGCGTGCATGCCACGAACACCAAGCCGGGGTTCGTGAGCTACGCAACCAGCAAAGCGGCGCTGGTGGGGCTCACGCGGAGCCTGGCCGTGGATCTGGGGCCGCGGGCGCGAGTCAACGCGATCAATCCGGCCGCGACCGCGACGCCCATGCTGATGGCAGGATTCAAGGGGAAAGAAGAAGCCTTCCGGCACCTGGAGGCGATGCACCCGCTGGAACGGATTGCGGAGCCGGCAGAGATCGCAGACGTGGCGGTTTTCCTGGCGTCCGAACAGGCGAGCTTCATGACTGGTGCTGCCCTCGCCGTGGACGGAGGGATTGGCGGGAGACTGCACGATCCTGCATGACGCCGCTCAAAAACGTTGCGGAGCTCTGCTCCTAGCTACGCTTGGCCGCAGCCGCCTCAGTTCGGCCGGAACCCTTGGTGCCATACTTGGCCATGTACTGATCGTAGATCCAGCGATAGGTCTTATCCATGCCGTCGCGCAGCCGGACGGACGGCTCCCAGCCAAGGTACTGCTTGATGAGGGTGTTGTCGGAGTTGCGACCGTTGACGCCTTTGGGGGCGGAGAGATCGTAGCTGCGTTGGAGCTTGATACCGGCGATGTCCTCGACGATGTCGACAAGCTGGTTAATCGTGACGAGCTCGTTGGAGCCGAGGTTAATGGGTTCGAGTATGTCGTCGCTCGCCGTGATAGCGAGCAAACCCTTGATGCAATCGTCTACGTACATGAAGGAGCGCGTCTGGTGGCCGTCGCCCCAGATGGGAATGCGGTGGTCTCCGGTTACCTTGGCATGGATGACTTTACGGCAAATGGCGGCCGGCGCTTTCTCGCGGCCGCCCTCCCAAGTGCCGAACGGCCCGTAGACGTTGTGAAAGCGAGCAACGCGCGTTTGCAGACCAAAGTCCTCGCGGAAGTGCCGACACATGCGCTCGGTAAAGAGCTTCTCCCAGCCGTAGCCATCTTCGGCCATGGCGGGATACGCGTCCTCCTCTTTCAGGGGCACGACCTCGAAGGAACGTTGCTTGTCGGCATTGTAGACGCAGGCGGAGGACGAGTAGAAGAAACGTTTGACGTCGGCGTCTTTGGCCGCGACCAGCATATGGGTGCTGGTGAGCACCGTGAGCATGCAGAGGGCTTTATTGTTCTCGATGAAGCCCATGCCGCCCATGTCAGCTGCCAGCTGAAAGACGGTATCCGCGCCGGCACACGCTCGGTCGCAGTTCTCCCTGGCCTTGAGGTCGGCCACGACATTGTCCACGCCATCGAAAACCTGGTACCACTTGTCCAGCGGCTTTATGTCCACGACGCGGACCGAGTGACCCTGTCGGCGGAGTTCGGCCACGAGGTGGCCGCCGATGAATCCGCCTCCGCCAGCGACGACAGAGAGTTTTCTAGGTATTGCCACACCGCCTCCCGATGGGAAAATCGCAAGCTGTGATCCTGGAACCGCACCAGTAACCTCAACTGGAGGCACCGTTTCTGCAATCTCCGTCGTCGTGGCCTATGGGCGCAACCGGGCATTCAGTTCGAGACCAATTGGTCGCGCTGGTGCGCCGGCTTTGGGATTCACCGACGTTCACGACGTGGAGCAGCACGGCGACCCGCTTCCTAAGCTTGTTGTTGGTCCTTCCGCTATTGCTCCGGAGACTCTCGCCCGCTGAAATAGCCGTCTGGTACCTACTGTCCACCATCATTGGCCTCCAGACGCTAGCCGACCTGGGGTTCGCGCCCACATTCACCCGCTTGGTCGCGTACGGGATGGGTGGGGCGAAAGACGCAACGGATGTTCCAACCGAGGCACGCAGCAGCGTGGCTCAGTCGGCCGCCAACTGGCAACTCGTTGAGGCCGTGTGGAGCACCATGCGGGTGATCTACGGGCGGCTGACCTTATTGGCAGTAGTGGCGCTTGGCGCCCTCGGAACGTGGGCACTGGTGCGCCCCATGAATGCCCTCGCCGACCCGGGACGCGGCTGGATCAGTTGGGGTGCAGTTCTGGCCGTTTCGGCGACCGTGCTGTGGGCCAACGCCTACGCGGCGTATCTCCAGGGAGTGAACGAGATCGCGCTATTGCGCCGGTGGGAGGCCCTTACGTCCATCGGTGCCATCCTCACGAGCTTCGTGGTGCTGTTGGCAGGCGGCAGTTTGCTGTCTTTAGTAATCGCGAACCAGGTGTGGTCGCTGATTGGGGTCTTCCGAAGCTGGCAGCTCTGCCGCATCGTCGCCGGTGGTCGGTTCCGGCTGTTTCAGCGTCGAGGCATCGACCGTGGCGTGTTCGGGGTCGCGTGGCCGTCCGCTTGGCGAAGTGGGCTTGGCATCTCGTTCTCGCGTGGCGTGTTGTACGCGTCCGGCCTGATCTATGCGCAAGTGGCGGAGGCCGCTGCCCTAAGCGCGTACCTGCTGGGGTTCCGGTTCATACAGATGATCAGTGAGCTTTCCCAGGCACCGTTCTATTCCAAAATCCCCGCCTTGGCGCGCCTGAGGTCGGAAGGCCGGTTCGACGAACAGCTGACTGTAGCTCGGCGTGGCATGCGGTTGGCGTATTGGACCTACGTGGCCGGGTTCGTCACGGTGGGCCTGTTGGCGGCCCCCATCTTGCGAGCGATCGGCGCCAATGTGCCGTTTGCTGACGCGCGCTTGTGGGCGCTGTTGGGGCTCGGCTTTTTCATAGAACGATACGGGGCTATGCACATCCAGTTGTACAGCACGACCAACCACATTATCTGGCACGTCGCTAACGGGGTGACTGGGATCGTCTATCTCATCGTTAGTCTTGCGTTGCTACAGCTGCTAGGGGTGTACGCGTTCCCAGTGGGCGTAATTGTGGGCTACGTCGGGTTCTATTCGTGGTATGCGGCGCGCCACGTCTACAGGACGTTCGGGGTGGGCTTTCTGGATTTTGAGCGGAGCGTCGTGCTAGCACCGCTAGCCTTAGTTCTCGTGTACACCTCAGCGGTGTTTCTCGTCTAGCTTCCACCTGGGGTGGTGACGAGATGGGTGTGACGCCGGACGAAGAATGCTCCCGCCGGCGGGCCCGTTCCGCGATGGCACATAGCTCTGAGCGTGCTTGGAGGCTCCCTGGATGAACGGGCCGGCATTGATCGAAGAGATTCTGCGAACGGGCGTCGTCAGGGATGCGACGGGCAATGAATACCCCCTCCACTCAAGTGTAGATCGGTCGGAGGGCGAGTTCGTGGCCGGTTTGATCACTGCGGACCACGCCGTTCGGAGGACCCTGGAGATTGGCTGCGCGTACGGGCTGTCTTCTCTGTACATTTGCGCCGCTTTGGCCCCTCGGCACGACGTGAAGCACGTCATTGTCGATCCCATGCAGTACAGCGAGTGGCACGGGGTCGGGATGTCGAATGTGCAACGTGCGGGCTTTGACTTCGTTGACCTGATCGTCGAGTTGTCGGAATTCGCTCTCCCACGGATAGCACGGCGTGAGGGTGGGAGCTTTGATCTGGTGTTTGTTGACGGTTGGCACACGTTTGACCACACGTTGCTGGATCTGTTCTACGCCAACCGTCTAGTGAGAGTTGGTGGCTACATTGTCGTCGATGACTGTAACCTGCCTGGAGTGGCGAAAGCCGTGAGTTATCTCCTGAATTATCCGGCGTACGAGATGAAGGCTCAGTCCCCAACGCCTCCCAGGAGCGCGTTCCTTCGTGTCCTGAAGGCTGCTGTGCCACCGGGGCTGGCGGGCTACCTGATGCCGCGGCGCATATACGATCGATATTATGTGACGCGGATGTTTTCTAGCATGGTTGCATTGGTCAAGGTCAAAGAGGACGAGAGGGCATGGAATTGGTTTGTTTCCTTCTGACTTGCACGGGACAGGTACTTGCGACTGCCGTCAGGTGACAGGCATGAACCGGATCAGGAACAAGATCGGGTATCGCTACATGCTGGTGCGTCAACAGGTCGAGCGCCTCTGGTTCCTGACGCCGGAGGGTAGGGGGCATCGGGAGCGCCTGGTAGGGCTGAGGGGGGGGCACAAGGGGCGGCGATGCTTCATCATATGCAACGGGCCCAGTCTCAAGCGTACCGATGTTCGTCTGATTAAGGGGGAGGTGACAATTGGATCAAACGGGTTGTTCCTCCTGTTTCAGGAAACCGGCTTCCGTCCCACGATCCTGACGGTCGAGGATCCCTTGGTGGCCGAGGACCGCGCAGCCGAACTCAACGCGATTCGCGGCGTAACGAAAGTGTTTCCAAGAGATCTCGCTCGGTTTCTGAGGCCCGATCCGGACACGACCTATCTCCATTTTATCCGGGCTTACAGAGATTTCCCACGATTCACGGATCAGCTGGAGCGTGAGGCTTTCTGGGGAGGAACGGTGACCTTCTTGAATCTTCAGTTGGCCTACCATTTGGGATGCAATCCCATTTACTTAATCGGATGTGATCACAATTACGTCGTGCCGGAGAACGTCGAGAAGGCGCGTCAGGCAGGTGAAACGGCGGTCATCACCTCCCAGACTGATGATCCCAATCACTTTCACCCATCGTATTTTGGCAAAGGTTATCGCTGGCACGACCCGCAAGTGGAGCGGATGGAGAGCGCCTACCGTGCCGCCGGGTCATTCCTAGCCGCGAGAGGCGTGCAGGTCTACAACGCGACCGACGGAGGGAGGCTAGAAGTTTTTGCGCGGGTCCGTTTCGCCGACCTCGTGGGCTCTGTCTAGGCCAGAGCGGACTCGCGCCCGAAGGTCTAGACTTGCTCTCTGGCCTCCACGCGGTGAGCGAGACCGGTACGCGCGTTCCGAGCGCAGAAACACTTTGCCAATAGCATGTTTCCGACTTTTAGCTAGGGACAGCGGCAAGTGAATGCGGCTGTGGGCGGGACGGTCAATATCCTCGGTGTTGAGGTGTCGACAGCTTCCCCTGAAGCGGCTGCCGCTATTGTGGTCTCTTGGTGCGAGGGCGGGGGACAGCAGATGCCCCGGCATGTCTGCGCTACGAGCGTTCACGGGCTGGTGGAGGGAGTCCGGGACCTTTCCTTCCGGGAGATTCTGAACCGGGCGGATCTGGTGGCGGCGGACGGCATACCCCTCGTGTGGTTTGGCAGGCTAAGGGGGCACCGAGGCATGGAGCGGACCTACGGACCTGGGGTGTTGGCGCGGGTTTGTGAGCTGTCGGCCGGGCATCCCATCCGGCACTTCTTTTATGGTGGTGCGCCAGGCGTGGCGGATCTATTGGCCCAAAAGCTGGCTGTACGCTTCCCCGGGCTGCAGGTGGCTGGCACATTCAGCCCTCCCTATCGGACGCTGACCGATGAAGAAACGCTGGAAGTGGCAAGGCGCATTAACCAGACCGCTGCTGACATCGTTTGGGTTGGGTTGAGCACGCCGAAGCAAGAACGATGGGTCGATGGAGTGCGCAGGCACCTGACGGTCCGGGTGCTGGTGACTGTGGGAGCCGCATTCGACTTTCATGCTGGCCTCCTCCGCCAAGCGCCACGTTGGATACAGCGAGCAGGGCTGGAATGGCTATTCAGATTGACGCAAGAGCCGCGGCGCCTTTGGCGGCGGTACGCCTACAACAATCCCACTTTCCTTGTGTTGGCTGGGCTCCAGTTGTGCGGTTTGATGAACTTCTCCAGCCGTGCTGGCGAATCCCGCCAACGGGCGGGGTAGTCGAAGCGTGCCGCGGGACACACGAAGCTACGGCGAACGGTCACCTCGTCGGTGTGTGCTTTCCCCAGATTGCCGGGCATGAACATCCTTTATACTGCCACGGCGTTTCCCCCTTCGCTTGGAGGAGCGCAGCTGCACCTACACCGCCTCGCTCTCGAACTCAGTGTCCGCCATGGCATACAGGTAGTGAGCCATTGGGATCGCCACCGAACCGATTGGCTGCTGGGCACTACCCTCCTATCGGCCACCACGCCCCGCGACTACCTAGAGGACGGTATCCCAGTTCACCGCCTGGGTCTTTCAACGTCGGAGAAACTGCGCGCGGTCCCTTGGGTGATGGCGTACTACGCAGCAATGGGAGTCGCCCTTCCCCGGATTGCCAACCTACTGTTATCACAGCTGCGTTCTCTTGTCGCGCCCGCGGATCTTGTACACAACGTTAGGATTGGCAGGGAGCCCCTTTCTCTCGCCTCGCTACTTCTCGCACGTGAGCGCGGTGTACCGTTTGTGCTGACCCCGGTGCATCACCCACGATGGCACGGATGGCGGTATCGGGCGTTTAACCGGATCTACCGCGAGGCGGATGTGGTGTTCGCGCTAACAGCAGCTGAGGCTGAGACGCTCATCTCGCTGGGCGTTGACGAGCTCCGGGTGCGAGTGATCGGACATGGGCCAATTCTGGAATCGCGGGGGGATGGCCCCAGTTTCATGCATCGCCACGACATCCGTGGGCCGGCGGTGCTGTTTCTGGGACAGCACTACCGATACAAGGGGTACCGAGAGCTGTTGGATGCCGCGCCGTTGGTATGGCGGCGCGTCCCAGACGCTCACTTTGTATTCGCAGGTCCGCCGGTTGGCAGGTCAGAGCGTCGGTTCGCCGGGATGAGTGACAGGCGCGTGATACGCCTCGGAGCTGTGACTCTTCAGGAAAAGACTGACGCCCTGGCGGCCGCGGCCGTCCTTTGTGTGCCCTCCACCCAAGAGAGTTTCGGCGGCGTCTACGTAGAGGCATGGAGCATGGGGAAGCCAGTGGTTGGCTGCCCAATCCCCGCTGTTGCTGAGGTTGTCTCGGATGGCGTTGACGGATATCTGGTTGACCAGGACCCGGTACGTATTGCAGAAGTTCTTTGCTGGATCTTGGAGAACCCCCGGACGGCCGCCCAAATGGGGGAAGCGGGTAAGAAGAAGGCTGATACCCGGTATTCCTGGCGCGAAATCGCTCATTTGGTGGAGGTTGGATACTGCACGGCGACTGGGGCGAAAATGACCACACCTCAACAGGCGCCAGAGGTTCAGTGAGGTTAAGGTACTGCTCGGCGCTGTGGCGAAGGCGCCCGGAAGGCCCAGCCGTTCACCGCGAGGTACGGCGGGTGAAGGATGCCTGACCCTCTGGTGTCGGTAGTTATAGCGGCGCACGACCGGGCTGAGGAGTTGGCCCGAACGCTTCAAGACCTCCAGCGTCAAAGCTACGGGGCGCTTGAGATGATTGTCATTGACGACGCTTCAACGACCCCGCTCGAAGCGACGGTACGGTCAGGATGGCCTGAGGCAGTGTTTTGGCGAAATGGCTCAAATCTCGGCGCTCACGTTACTCGGTCTCTCGGGATGCGTCGTGCGAAGGGGCAGTTCATTCTCACCCTGGACGACGATTCGAGCCCGATCGAGAGCGATGCCATCGAGATCGCGGTCAGGCGGTTCGCGCTGGAGCCAGAACTCGGCGTAGTTGCTTTCTACGTCCAGGAGAGCCGGTCTGTTCCTCCTGCGCCTCGCCCTGTCATCGAGGAGCGCTACGTTCATGAGTTCGTTAACTGCGGGCAGATGATGCGAAGGGAGGTGGCTAGTGACGTCGGAGACTATCGCGCCTTCTTTCAATGCTATGCCGAGGAGCCAGACTACGCGCTGCGCGTACTCGACCATGGCTGGCGCATCAAGTTGCTCCCGCAGATCGGTGTGCAGCATCGCAAGTCACCCATTGGCCGTCGGCGAGGGCGGATTTTTGGGTACAACTGGCGAAATAGTCTTTGGACCATCGTGCTGGACTACCCCTTCCCCCGGGTTGTAGCGTCGCTCTGCTGGAAGATCGCCGGCGGGCTCCTGGAAATGACCCGCCTTCGGGAGTGGCGGTGGGGGGCTTGGAGCCTGTGGTCGTTCGTTGCGGAGCTGCCCCGCGTTATGCGTCTGCGGCGGCCCGTATCCAGGGCCACCATGACGCGGCTCGATCTTCTCCGCTACCGCTGGGTGCGGCGGCCCGAGGAGCTCGAAGAGGCTCGGGGGCCTTCGCTGGCAGAGCGGTGGCGGTGGTACCGGACGGTATGGCGGAGCCGGCAACGTTTCCGGTCTCCCGCGGACGGCAACGAGGGCGAACTGGGGACTTTTATCTACTATACTCCACCGCCGCCCCGATGAGCGAGGGGAAGAGTATGGGTCGGCCGCGCCGAGTCGGAATCGTGGGCTGCGGCACGCTTGCCCGGACGAATTACGCTAAGTCCCTTCCGCGCGTGCCTGGCATCGTGGTGACCGCCGTGCACGATAGAGACCCTGGTGCCGCAAAGCTCGTTGGCCGGCTTTTCGGAGCCGCCGTGAGGAGTCTGGGTGACCTGTGCTCGGAAGTTGATGCCGCCATCGTGGCCACTCCGCCGGGCACGCACTACGAGCTGACCCACACGTGTCTCGACCACGACTTGCTTGTCGTGTGTGAGAAACCGTTTGTGGGCCGTCTGGAAGAGGCCCGCACACTGGTTTCTCTTGCTGAGGCCAACGGGGGCACCCTGTTCGTGGGGCACTTACGTCGGACATTCGAAACGGCCCGGTTGGCAAGGAACCTGATCGCTACCGGTGCTCTGGGCGTCGTTCGCGGAATCTCGATGGTGGAGGGAGGACGGTTCTCTTGGGAACCCCAATCCGGGTACGTGAGTGCCGATCCCTTCGGAGGCGTGCTGTTTGACACCGGTTCTCACACCATTGATCTGGGGCTGTACGTCACCGGGCTGGATGCGAGAGAATTCGCTGTCGAGGTGCAGCATGTGCAGCGTGATCGGCCCGAGCCGGCTCATGAGATTCGGGCCGAGTTGCGTTTAGACCTCGGTCCATCCGTAGTTCCAGCCGTAGTGCATCTGAGCCGTTACAAAGCGCTGGCCAACCGTGTGAGAGTGGAGTTGGACGGGGGCACTCTGGACATCCCGGTCGGCCCGCGGGATCGCATCCGGCTGACGGGCTCGACCGGGAGTTGCCTCCTGGCCACTGGGGCGGCGCCAGCCGACCATGATGATTATTTCGTAGAGCAATGGAGGCAGATATTCTTGGCAGAGGGGAGCGATATGTTCAGAGCCAGGAATTTTCTCGGTCTGACTGCGATTCTGGAAGCCGTATCCCGGGCGAGTTGAGGGCAGCGTGACGCAGGTGACCGTGATCGGCGCTGCTGGGTACGTGGGCATTGAGCTCTGCCGGGAGTTGTTGCGCCGAGGGCATCAGGTGACCGCGGTTACCCGGCCCAACGGCCGCTTTCTGCTTGACCGACTGGGAGTACGGGTTGAAGGTCCGGAACCGCTAACACGATTGGTGCCACCGGAGGTAGTGATCAATCTGGCGTACCCCAACCGGGGGCGGGTGTCGGAGTATCCGCGCCGTAACGCCGAGCTGCTGAGCATGATCAGGCATTTGGCGGGAGAAGGTGCGCGGATAATTCACTTGAGCACACAGGCGGTCTTTGGCTACGCGCTCGAATACCCGGTGGTTCCGGCACCGGTAGCTGACCGAAAAGACTATCTGTACGTCGAGTCGAAGATCGAGCTGGAGAATCTCTTGGCGAGGGTTGCCCGGGGTAACGAGCTTCATATCGTCCGCATGGGCAACGTCTGGGGCCCGGCTTCACCGGGCTGGACGGCGGCTCTGGCTGACAAGCTGCTGTTTGGCGACGTAGTCGGCGTTCTTGGGGCGGACGGGTTCTCCAATGTCACTGACGTGGGGAACGTGGTGTCCTACGTCGCCGAGCTCGTGACAGTACCGGGCTCCTCAGGGATCCAGTATCACCATCTCGCGGAGTTCAGTGACACACCATGGTCGTGGTGGATTGGCCGCTTGGAAGCGCGGCTGCATGTAGCGCCGGTCTATGCGGCGGCTTCGGCGTTCTACCCTTCGACGATTACCGAAGAACTGCTCGCCAGTCTCGCCATCCACTCACCCCGTACCATGGCGCATCAATGGCTGGCTGGGCGTTTCACGGGCTCCTGGCTGAGGACGGGCGTTCGAGCTATGCCCGGGTGGCTCACATCTCGATTTGGAAGAGGGGAGGGGCGCCCCACGGCGGGGCCTGGGCGCGGCCAACCTGCGGCGCCTGGCGATGCGATCTTCCTTTCTGTGATGAGCGCGAAGCGGCAGTTCAAGACGGTCGTGCCTGCGCCCTGGACTCCGCCGGTTGACCGCGAGGCGGCCTGGCAGGCTGCCGCCCGGTGGTTGGACCACGCCGGGTACTGATGGTCTCCGTAGTCGTTTGTACTCACAACCCGCGCAAGGAATACCTCGAGCGCTGCATTCAGGCGATCGAGCCGCAAGTACGGGGCCGGATGGATCGGGAATTCCTGATCATAGACAATGACAGCGATCCCCCCGTGGCAACGCTTGACTGCGTGCGGAGTCGGCAGATCAAGACGGTCCGGGAAGAACGCCTGGGACTCACTGCGGCACGGGAGTGTGCCGCCCGGGTTGCGAGCCACGAGGTGATCGTCTTCGCTGACGACGACAACGTGTTGTCAGCGACGTTCCTCGACACAGCAACCGACATGCTCTCCGATAGCAGGATTGGGGTGCTTGGGGCTCAGGTCGAGCCAGAATACGAGACGCCCCCGGCGCGGTGGGCGCTGCGTTTCCAGACGTCTCTTGGTCTGCGCTGGTTTCCAAGCGATCTCGTGTACCTGACCAGCATCCCGGAGTACACCGAGTATTTCCCCATCGGGGCAGGGTGCTGCATCAGGACCGGCATTCTGCGAGAGTACTTCAATTCCCTGGGCGCGGCAGAGCGCATCGAAGGCCGGCGCGGTTCCCAGCTAAGCTCCGGTGAGGATGTGGACATTGACCTGTTCGCGATCAGCCGTGGGTACCAACTTGCGGTTTCCCGCCGGCTCCGGGTAACGCACTTGATTCCGGGGAGTCGCCTCACTTATGCGTACTTTCATAGGCTACTGCTGGGAGCTCTTGACAGCTCATTCCTGATCAACCAAAAGTGGCGTGCGCGGTTCGGGCGGGACGTCTTCGCATATCTCTCTGGCGATCAGAAGGCCACTCTCTTGAAGGCCCTCCTTTACACGGGACTGTCTTTCCGGACCGAATACCGGCTTCTCGCACAGATACATCGCCGGTTGCTGAGCTTGTCGCGCGTGACCGGACCGAGGGCGTAACCCGGTGAAGGGCTTGGGCGCGCTAGCCCGGGATGGATCCTCGGCATGGACCTGAGGTTCCTGGCTGTAGGGGTCCTGTTCGCGCTCTCGATCCTGCCCGTGAGGTTGAGCGCAGGGCTCCGTGTTGCCATGCCGCTGGTGTTCCTGACGGTTGCGGCGTTTTTTCACGCGCTGGCAAGCACTTCGGACCTCTTCTTGTTGGGCGAGCTGGGCCTCCGTGCGCTCACCTTTACACTCTTTGCCGTCGAAATCGTCAAGAGCCGGGTGGGCTTTCGCGCCAGCGGCCGCTGGTTAAGCGTAGGGGGTCGCGGCCTGCTGAGCATTGCGGGAGCGCTCATGGTCTGGGTTGCGGTCCGCAACGTGGCCGGCGGGACGGGTCAACTAGGGTCCCTGTATGATGTGGTGAACCCGTGGGGAACCGTGCTGATTCTGGTCGCGGTCTTGTATTGGCTCGACTGCGTGCAACTCCTCGCGTCCTGGAAAGCGCGGGCACCTGCCATTACTGCGCTCGGCTTGAGCGCGTCGTTAGCACTCTTTGCGATGATGGTCCTTGTCTACCTGGGGCTGCTAGCAGGTAATACGGGGAAGGTTGCGGAGGGGACCGGCGGGCTTGGCCTCGCTAACACCGCGACCAACGAGACGGGACTGCTCGCTATCTGTTTGTTGATGCTCTGTCTCTGGATAGCGTCACCTGTGTCGTCCCCCGGTCGGTTGCTGCGGGTCACCGCTACTGCGGCCGACATCATGGTGGTGTTCATGACGCGAAGTCGTCTGTCTATCGCCGTGGCAGGCGTCGTCCTGGTCCTCTATTTCTGGAGTCGCCTGTCTGCGCGACCGCACGGGCGTTTGACGGTAGCAGCCGGGATTGCGGCGGCGCTTATTCTCTTTGGGACCGTCGGTGCAAGCATCGTGCGGTCGCGGACGGCGAGGGAAGTTCAACTGAGCAGGATCGCGGGCGGGGACAGGCTGGTGCTGTGGGCTGGATATGGTGCGGCGTTTGCGTCCGAGGCAGAGGCGAGACCCACTGTGTGGATCACGGGCGTGAGTCCGGTTGGCCTTCTCGGTTTGTATGATCTGTCCGAGCTTGAGAAGTTTGACCTTCAGATGCCCGACGGGCAACCTTTCTATCCGGTACACAGTGAACTCCTTACCAGCTTCCTGACCGGGGGAGTTGTTGGGCTGCTGGGTTGGCTGTTGATCTGGTGGCAGCTACTGCATTTCCCCTACCGCCGGGACCGGCGCGCCCAAGCGGCAGGTGCACTGATGACGCTTGCCGCTTGGTTCTTGGCCGACATGGTGCAGTACTCCCCGTTTGCGGTCACGCTTCTTTTCTTCTTATTGGCGGATTCCGTTGACTCCAGCCAGCAGCCGGGCTTGCACGGAGGACCTGCGCCGCAGAGCGGAACGCCATGAGGAGGACCTTATCGGAGACTGTCGCCGTGCTGTGCGTGGCCGTATCTGCGGGTGCGTAGCAGGGATCGAGGGTGCAATACCTGCCAAACCCCCTGGTCGTCGGCATGGGTACGAACCTGGAATGGGTGGCAGATGGTGATGGCCTTCACCTGTCCGACCGGTCCCAGCCGTCGGGTGCCGCAGACTTAATGATCCGCTCCCTGGGGTACCGTGTTCTGCGCGTTCCCGGGGGCTGGCTTGCCCGCGGCTTCAATTGGCAGGGAAGCGTGGGTGGTCAGCGGCCGATGCAGCGGAACGTGTTCTCCGGGCGCTTGGAACCCGTCACGACCGGCTCTCGGAGATGAAACGCTTCGCAGTGAAGTACGGCTGGCAGGTCATGTATACGTTGAACATGAGCGACCGGCCGGATCAGATCGCCCAGTTGATCCAGACGTGGGACAAAGTGCCCCCGACTTGGGGACCACCAATTACGTGGGTAGAACTTGGGAACGAGGTCTACGACGTCCCAACCGCTGCTCCGGCAGCGCAGTATGCCAACGTGTCGGGCCGTATCATCGACGCTCTGCGAAAGGCCGCGCCGGGCGTGCAAATCGGCGCCGTGCTAACGAATCCAGTCAACCTTGCTTGGGACTCCACGGTTTACCAGGCCCTCGTGTCGCGGGTGGATTTCTGGGTGTGGCACCGCTATGTGCCGGATTCGGAGTATCGAGGGTTGGAGTCCTATGCCGCTACCGTCGATTCGTTTCACGCGGTAGAAAGTGATTTTGCAAAGCACGAGCGTCTGCTGGCGCCACGTCGGCTACCCGTCTTCATTACCGAATACAACCTCTCGTTCTATGACCAGAATCAAAAGCCCCAGAACCGGACGCTCGCGGGCCGCTACTATCTGTTACTTGGGAACTTCTTGTACCTGGCCATCAAGTACCGGACGCCGGTGCTCGTGAAGCAGTTTCTTGCGTCTGCGGGCTGGCACTTCATGGCTGACATCGAGCACGAGCGGACAGGGCAACCTGTGCTCAGCCGGAGTCGCTACGTGGCGCGCGTCTTAGACGCTTGGGTCACCGAACAGGATTCGGTCGGGCTAGTGCCGCAGGCAGGAATTGACCCGTTCATTCTTTCGGCTGTAGCAGGGAAGTCGGCACGCGGGATAGCGTTGCTCGTACAGAATCATGATAGCGTAGCGAGGCAGGTGTCATTTGACGTCGGCTCAGGTTTCACTGCAGATTCGACTACGGGTGTCCGAGAGCACGAGGGCAGCTTTTGGACGGTTCGCGAACGCGGGCTTTTGGGCGGCTCCGGATCCACGATGTCGGCGCCGCCGTTCTCGATAACTGTGGTCACCTTCCGTCCTCGCCGGCCTTAAACGTCCGGGCGATAAGGAAGGGGGGCTACTCGACTACTGTCATCTATCTGGAACAGGATTGGACGCACGTAGCATGACCAAGCCGCCGGTGGAACCTACGTCTCCCGCTGTGACCGATCGGGAGCTTTCGCTGACTGAACTCGTGGCGCGTTTGCTGCGTCGGCCACGGCTTGTGTTCGGCCTGCCAATCGGTCTTGGGCTGCTCGGGCTACTCTATTTCCAGTACTTTGGCAGCTACGCGGCGCAATCGACCTTCGCACCGGATCAGTCGCTGTCCAATATTTCGCGCTTAACTGCTCTTGCATCCCAGTTTGGGGTGAATCTGCCCGTTGGCGCCAGTGGCCAGGGACAGTCGGTGGATTTCTATAAGCAATTGCTCCAGTCGCCCGCGCTGCTTTCGGCGGTCGCCTTCCAGACATATCGGTTTCCGGGGAAAGGTGCCACCGATACCATCACGGGCACGCTCCTAGACCTGTATGGTGTCACAGGGGAGACCCGCGATGAGCGTACGGCGGGCATCGTCAAAGTTCTGCAAGGCAGGATCTCTGTCGTGGCGGGCGTGCGTGCCAACACGGTTAGCCTTAGCGTGAAGGCGCCTTACCCCGAGTTGGCAAAGATGATCAATCGGCGCATGCTTGACTTCCTGAACGACTTCAACCTGAGGGCGCGACAGACGAAGGCGTCTACGGAGCGGGAGTTCGTGGAGAGGCGCCTAGCGCAAGCGCAACTGGAGTTGCACGCCGCCGAAGATTCGATGCAGCAGTTTCTCCAATTGAACCGCACGTACCAATCGTCGCCCAGACTGACGTTCGAAGCGGCGAGGCTGCAGCGCCGGGTCGATCTGCATCAACAGGTCTACGTGACGCTGGCACAGGCGTACGAGCAGGCCCGCATCGAGGAGGTCCGGAACACGCCGGTCATCACGGTGATCAACGATCCTGAGCTTTATGCGACGCGCGCGCGCAGTCCCGTAATGATGGGATTCCTTGCCTTCATTGTGGGCCTGATGCTGGCCAGCGGCATCACGCTGGGACTCGACTATATCGCGCAGGAACTGAACCGTGATTCGGCAGGGTACCGCCGCCTTGAGAATGCGCGGCGCGGCACGCTAGGCCGTTTGATAAGGGGCGGGCATTAGAGGGTCGTTGTTCCGTGGGGTTTCGTGTCGTTAGACGACCCGCGAAGGAGGGGCTGCTGCGCACAAGAGCCTTGCGGTCCTCAACTGGCTTCGCGCATGAGGATGTGCTACATGCCCCTGCTTCGTTTGGGATTGATCTTGACACTTCCTCCTCCGGCAATGAGCAACCAGGGATGCAGATCGCGCGGCAACACCGGCTTGTCAATCTTGAAAGCGAACAGGTTACGTTGCTTTGGGAAACACAGGCTTAGCAGCTTGTAGGCTGGCGTTCGACTCCTGACGTTCGATCTGCATTCCATCGACGAAGCGCACGCCGGCTCGCACGAGCGGCAGCAGGTGCGCCCCGTTCAGCCGGCGCCAGCGTTGCTCCGCCATCTCGAGGAGCTTGAACGCCATGTTGCTGTTGTTCACGCCTCCGGACTGGCCCTGATGGGAATCCACTGGGGCCTTAACTTGGAACGGAGCTTCGGACATGCCGGACACTGGATTCGAGGAGCGGGTGGCCCGATTGGAAGGCCGAGTGGAGCCATTCGAGGGACGCTTCGACGCCATTGATCGGCGCTTCGAATCACTGGAGCGGCGCATCGATGACCTAGATGCGAAGGTGGACCGCCGGATCGACGGCCTCGATGCCAAGGTCGATCGCTTCCGCGAGGAGCTCAGCGGCCGCGTCGAGGCCCTTGACCGCAAGGTGGATCGGACCGGCGAGGCACTCGGCGGAAGGATGTCCCGCTACTTCGTCTGGACGGTCGGTATCAGGTAGCCCTGCTCCTGGCCGTGGTTAGCATGTTGGTCGGGCGCTCAGCGCCTCGCTCCCACGCCTTGCCCAGATAACGCGCCGGTCTCGCTTATGCCCACTCCGCGGGCCAGACCACCACCGCTCGGAGCCCATCAATACGCCCCCGTCTTTCGCATCACCGCCGGCAACGTCTGCGCGAGAATCCGCAGATCCAGCAGCAGCGACCACCGGTCAATATACTCCCGGTCCAACCGCACCACCTCCTCGAAGTCCACGACAGCGCTTCGGCCGTTTACTTGCCACAGTCCCGTGATCCCCGGCTTCGCTCCCAGACGCATGAAATGATGATCCAGGTACTCCTTGAGATCGGACTCGAAGAACGGCCGTGGCCCCACCAACGACATGTGACCCAGGAACACGTTGATGAGCTGCGGCAATTCGTCCAAACTCCACCGCCTGAGCCACGCACCGACCCGAGTGATGCGCGGGTCATCGGGAATCTTAAACAACCGAGGATCACCCGTGTAGTTGAGATGCGCCAGGTCGGCTTTTTCCCCGTCCGCCCCCACGCGCATCGTGCGGAACTTGAGCATCCGGAACACCCGGCCCGCATACCCCACGCGCTCCTGAGAGAAGAAGACTCGACCGGGCGAGTCGAGCTTAATCGCGGCCGCGATCACCGCGAACACCGGTGACAGGAGAATCAATCCCACGCCCGAGCCGAGCACGTCGATCACACGTTTCAAGAACAACTCCCGCGCCTGAAGCGCCGGCACGGACAGCTGTACGAACGGAATACCCTGGTGCCACACGAGTCCGGGCTTGAGTCGCGCCAGGAGACCTTGCCGCGAGAGGCCGAGCACCTGGCAGCCCGCGACATTCGCCGCCTCGATCAGGGACTCGAACGCCGCGTCCGGGAGATCGCCGCATAGGACGACCGTGTCCGGCCCCGTCTCGTCCAGAATCCCCCAGATGCCGTCGATCGACCCGAGGTACCCCTGCGAGCTATCGGCCGGCCTCCCATTTGCCCACACCCAGCCGAGCGATTGTACCCGCTCACCCTTGACCAACCGCTCGTGCGCTTGCTTCGCCTCACCCCACTCCCGGTCTCCCACAAACAACACTCGCTCAGCGCGGTGCCGAAAGTACCGCGCCACACCGAAATCAGCGATGCGGCGTTCGAAGGCCAGACCGACCCACATCGCCGTTACCGTCACCACCAGCTGGAGGAGCACCATGAACGGATGGACCACCCACAACGACTGCCACAGGGCCAGGCCAACCCCAAGACTGACCCCGATAAACAGCCGCCCCAGATCCCGCCGGTTGTCTCCTCTCCCGTAGGTTCCAGCAAACGTCAACCCCACGAGCAGTGCCGCCCCGAACTGCCAGCCGCCGAGGTATCCTCTCGGCATCAACGCGGCCACATATCGCGCAAGGGTGTCACCAAAAACGGCTACATCCCGCACCGCGCGGATCGCCGCGCGGAGCACCACAAACGTGAGTAGGTCGGCGACGACGAGGACGACCACGCGGACGAGTGAACGCACTCCGTGCCGCCGAAGCGTCGCAGGCGCCCGCCTCTGCAACAGCATCCGGCGGGGTCCGGTTGCCACGTGCCGCGGGAGCCATCTCCCAAGCCGCTCCCGCACGGCGTTGAGCGTTGTCACAGCTGGTCCACTGGCAAGAACCCTGCTCTCCACATTTGTGATCTAGGGAAGGTGCAAAAACTGCACCGGAACTCGGCCAGAGTCAACGGGTTACGCGCGTTTCCCGCCATCCCGCCGGCCACGCGGTCCTCTCATCGCCGCGGACCGCGACAATACTGCCCCTGCTCGCGCGCTCCGCCAGACCCCTGATTGGGACACCACTATACGGATTTGGGACATTTGAGGCGTGACAGGGAGGTTTAACAGATATTTCACGGACACTTAAGACACGTAACAAGCCTTCTCATGATAGGGACGGAAGGGGACGGAAACGGAGTGATAGCGGCCCCCCGGCGCTTGCCCCCGACCCCGCGTGGGGGCATACTCCGCGCGTGCGCGAACAGGCTCGGTGGTGGCTAAGAACCGCGGAGGGCGACCTCGACGCAGCGAGAATTCTGCTCGACGCCGGGCGCTTCAACCTGTGTGCATTCCACGCCCAACAAGCTGCCGAAAAAGCGCTCAAGGCGGTCCTGGCGCAGCGCGGGAAAGCGCACCGCGGCCACTCCGCCCTCGAACTCCTGGGCGCGCTTGAGGTTGAGGGCGTCCGCGCCGGCCCCGATGCCGCCGCCGCCGCCCGCCTACTGGACCTCCACTACGTCCAATCGCGCTACCCCAACGGTTTGGGTGGCGACCCCACGCTCTACTACGACCAACCCATGGCGGAAGAATGCCTCGACCACGCCCAGCTGATCCTCCGGTTCACCAGGGAGCACCTGTCGGAACCGAGCTGATCGATCGGGCGCGACGCTGTCTCGCCACCCGGGTGCAACTCGATGCCCTCGTGCTGTTCGGATCCCGCGCGCGCGGCGACGCCCGCGAGGACAGCGATTGGGACCTGGCCGTCGTGTCGGACCACTTCACAGGCCTCAATCCGATTCAACGCGGACTCCGCGTGGTCGACTGCATGCAGCCTGGCATCGAGTTCGCATGCCTCACACGCGAGGAACTGCTTCACACCGAGCTGAGCTACCTCCGCTGCGCGATCCTCGAGGAAGGCCAACCCCTGGTCGACCACGGGGCCTTCGCCACGGCGCGCTCCGCCTACGAGACCGCCAAGGCAAGCGGGGCCATCCGGTTCCGCGGCCGACTCGTCGAGTTCCGACTGGACTGAACCCGTAGGAGGGGGCAGCAGGGGCGCCTTGCACGGATTGTCGCAATGGTGAGGCGGGCCTCCGCACCCTGCACCCTACTTCCCGCGAACCGTCGCGCTCGCCGCAGGCATCAGCCACATCTCGCGCTCTTTCGGTTAGGTCTTGGCCGAGGGTACCTTGTATGGTGGCGCTTCATCACGCGATGGAGCGGCCATGCCCGTGACGGTCAAGTTCTCGCGGGACTTCTACGACAAGTTCGGCCACGAGGCGGTTGACGAACTCGTGAACCACCTGAACCAGGTTGACGCAACCTACCGCTCCGAACTCCGGGAGCTGAACGCGTTACACTTCGCGCGGTTCGACGATAAGCTCGAGCGACGCGTGACCCAGCTCGACGCCAAGATCGACCGGCGTGCGGCCGAACTCGAGGCTAAGATCGAGCAGCGTGCCGCCCAACTCGAGGCGCGGATCGAGCAGACCAAAGCCGAGCTGATCAAGTGGATGTTCGTCTTCTGGGCCCCCACCGCCCTGGGCGTGGGCGCGCTGCTGCTGCGAGGCTAGAGGGCAGCTACCGACCACCCCGATACACGGCATCCAACGCCTCGCGCCATCGTTCCTCGGGCAGCAGCCTGACCACTTCCCGCAGGCCCACGTTCACGAACAGCAACCTGAGCAGCTTGAGGCGGTCCTCAGAGCCGTGGGCCTCGCGCTCGCTTGCCCCGACCCGCTCCGCACGCTGCAGCGCACTTTCCGGTGGGATCCTGCCCGGCCAGGGCCCTGACGCGTGCATCCGCGACTCGGGGCCGCGCTCGCCTCACCTCTCCGGCGCCACGCTTCTCCCTCCCCCCCGCGCACGGCGCACAGCGCCCCGCGCATCACGTTGTACGCTGCACGCTGCACGTATCACGTATCACGCATCACGTATCACGTTTCACGCATCACTTATCACTTATCACGTTTCACCTTTCACCTTTCACCTTTCACGCCTCACGTATCACGCATCACGTATCACGTATCACGCATCACTTATCACGTTTCACCTTTCACGCCTCACGTATCACGCCTCACGTATCACGCATCACGTACCACGCATCCCAATGCTCCGCCGCGCGTCATTCCGATGACGCACCCGGTCACCCAGCCTCCCATCGTTGACTCCGCTTCTTCAAGGAGTCGATATTGTGCCCATGGCGCTGCACCTGCTCCCGGGCCCGTTCACGCTGGACCTGTACCACCGGTTGGGCGAGCTGGGCATCCTCGACGAGGACGACCGGGTGGAACTCCTCGACGGGCAGATCGTCGAGATGACGCCCATCGGCGTCCGCCATGCAGCCTGCGTGAATCGTCTCAACGACATGCTGTCACGCCGCGCAGGCCCCCGCGCGAGCGTGAGCGTGCAGAACCCCGTGGTGCTGGCCGAGCGCTGGGAGCCCCAGCCCGACCTCGCCGTCCTACGTCGGCCCGCCGGTCTCACCGGCGACCGGCTTCCCCATGCTCAGGATGTCCTGCTGCTGATCGAAGTCGCCGATACGTCGATGGAACGGGATCGCCACGTAAAAATCCCGCTCTACGCCGCCGCCGGAATTGCCGAAGCTTGGATCGTGGACCTGCCGGAAGACCGCATCGAAGTCCACCGCGGGCCGGGGCCAAACGGATATCACGACGTCCGGCTCGCCACCCGCGGCGAGACCATTACTCCGATCAACCTTCCCCGCGTCGACATCAACGTGGACGAGGTGTTGGGGTAGAGCGGAGAAGACGGAGAAATCGCAGTGGGAGCAGACGGACGGCGTGCGGCGTGCAGCGCCCGTCCCACGCTCGCTTGCCCCGACTCGCTCCGCACGCTGCAGTGCTCTCCGTGGCAAGATCATGACCGGGCAGGGCACTGACGCGTGCATCCGCGACTCGGGACCGCGCTCGCCTCACCCTCTGCACGTTGTACGCTGCACACTGCACGTATCACGCATCACGCATCACGCATCACGTTTCCGTTTCACGCTGCACGTTTCACGTATCCCGTTTCACGCATCACGTACCACGTATCACGCTGCACGCTGCACGCCCCACGCCCGTCCCTCGCTCGCTTGCCCCGACTCGCTCCGCACGCTGCAGTGCTCTCCGTGGCAAGATCATAACCGGGCAGGGCACTGACGCGCGCATCCGCGACTCGGGGTCACGCTCGCCTCACCCTCTGCACGTTGTACGCTGCACGCATCACGTATCCCGTTTCACGTATCACGCATCACGCGTCCCAATGATCCGCCGCGCGTCATTCCGATGACGCACCCGGTCACCCAGCCTCCCATCGTTGACTCCGCTTCTTCACGGAGTCGATATTGTGCCCATGGCGCTGCACCTGCTCCCGGGCCCGTTCACGCTGGACCTGTACCACCGGTTGGGCGAGCTGGGCATCCTCGACGAGGACGATCGGGTGGAACTCCTCGACGGGCAGATCGTCGAGATGACGCCCATCGGCGTCCGCCATGCAGCCTGCGTGAATCGTCTCAACGACATGCTGTCACGCCGCGCAGGCCCCCGCGCGAGCGTGAGCGTGCAGAACCCCGTGGTGCTGGCCGAGCGCTGGGAGCCCCAGCCCGACCTCGCCGTCCTACGTCGGCCCGCCGGTCTCACCGGCGACCGGCTTCCCCATGCTCAGGATGTCCTGCTGCTGATCGAAGTCGCCGATACGTCGATGGAACGGGATCGCCACGTAAAAATCCCGCTCTACGCCGCCGCCGGAATTGCCGAAGCTTGGATCGTGGACCTGCCGGAAGACCGCATCGAAGTCCACCGCGGGCCGGGGCCAAACGGATATCACGACGTCCGGCTCGCCACCCGCGGCGAGACCATTACTCCGATCAACCTTCCCCGCGTCGACATCAACGTGGACGAGGTGTTGGGGTAGAGCGGAGAAGACGGAGAAATCGCAGTGGGAGCAGACGGACGGCGTGCGGCGTGCAGCGCCCGCCCCTCGCTCGCTTGCCCCGACTCGCTCCGCACGCTGCAGTGCTCTCCGTGGCAAGATCATAACCGGGCAGGGCACTGACGCGTGCATCCGCGACTCGGGGTCACGCTCGCCTCACCCTCTGCACGTTGTACGCTGCACGCTGCACGCCTCACGCCTCACGCATCACGTTTCACGTTTCACGTTTCACGTATCACGTATCACACATCTCGCGCTCTTTCGGTTAGCTCTTGGCCGAGGGTACCAGCGGTATTTCGTCCGGTTTGGCATTCTGGCGCGCAGGGAGCGCGTGGGGTAGTCGGGGACAGGTGCCCAGCCCCTGGTTCACCCGCGGCTCGGCCTCAGTCAGTACAACTGACCCGCAGGGCCCGCAGCGCCGCTTTGCCCATGCGGTCGTGCCGAGCGTACATTAGGCGTGTTGTCCGAGCCTCACCCGACCGCCGCGGACCGCCATCCTATGCCACAGCCCGCACCGCCAACAGTCACGCTCGAACTCGGTCCGGAGGCCGCCGCGAACCTGGATGCGGTCGCCCGACGGCACGGCATCCGGCTGCTGATCGCGTTCGGGTCGCGGGTCTCGGGTCACCCGCACCCGGCCAGCGATCTCGATCTGGCCGTGCTGCTCGATGTGCCCGGCCGGGACGATCCCCTGGGGCTGCTGGCGGACCTTCAGGCCGTATTCCCGGCGTGCGCCGTGGACGTCCTGTGGCTGCATCGTGCCGACCCATTGATCGGCTGGCACGCCCTGCGCGCGCCAAGGCTGCTCTACGGGAACCCGGCCGACCTCGCGAGCCGCCAGGCGTACGCCTGGCGTCGCATGGTCGAGTACGAGCCGTTCTTTGCGCTCGAGGCTCAGGCGGTGCGCCGCGGCATCGCGAGGCTCGCACGTGCCGGTTGACCCCGTGCTGGTGCGCCGGAAGATGGCCCTGATCCTTGGCGACATGCAGGACGTGGACCGGCTCAGCCGGATCCCGCGCGACGAGTTCCTCGCCGACCGCACCCACCAGCTTGTGGCCGAGCGGGTGCTGGAACGCATCATCGGCCGGATGATAGACGTCAATTACCACGTCATCACGGAACGCGAAGGGATCCCACCGCACGACTTCCACCAGTCGTTCACCCTGATGGCCAGGCTCGGCGTCCTCTCGACCGATCTCGCCCGGGCGCTCGCGCCGTCCGCTGGGCTCCGCAACCGCCTGGCGCACGAGTACAACGAGATTGACCACGGGCTGGTCTACGACGCGCTCGGGACCGCGCTGGCCAACGTCCCTCGGTACCTGGAGGCCGTGGAGGCGGCACTGGGGCAGGAAACCGCGTCCTGAGAGACGCCTTTCGCCACAGGCATCACGTTTCAGAGTCTGGTTCTCGGCCGAGGATGACGTGAGGGACGGTTAGGACTAGCGGAGACGTCACGTCTTGCTCCCGACCACCCCGATACCCGTCGTCCCATGCCACGGCGCCCGGCGTACCGCGCGCCGCGCTCGCCTCACCCTCTGCACGTTGTACGCTGCACGCTGCACGCTGCACGCTGCACGTATCACGTCTCACGTATCACGCATCACGCGTCCCAATGCTCCACCGCGCGTCATTCCGATGACGCACCCGCTCACCCAGCCTCCCATTGTTGACTCGGCTCTTTCGCCGAGCGGATATTGCCTCCATGCCCGCACGCCTGCTCAAAGGCCCGTTCACGGTGGACGACTACTACCGGATGGCCGAGGTCGGCATCCTCCACGAGGACGACCGGGTGGAGCTCATCGAGGGTCAGGTCGTCGTGATGAGCCCCATCGGGGCGCGTCACGCGGGCTGCGTCGACGCACTCACACACCTGTTCACGAAGGTCCCGGGCCTCCACACCATCGTCCGAGTGCAAAACCCCATCCGCCTCGGACCAGGGGCCGAACCGCAACCCGACCTGGCACTGCTCGAGCCTCGACGTGACGGCTACCGCACGAGGCACCCTAGCCCGACGGACGTGCTCCTCGTGATCGAAGTGGCCGACACCTCGCTGGCCTACGACCGCGAGGTCAAGCTTCCCCTCTACGCCGCCGCCGGAATTGCCGAAGCCTGGCTGGTGGACCTCACGGGAGACCGCATCGAAATCCGCCGCGGGCCGGGGCCGGACGGATACCGGGAGGTCCGGCTCGCCACCCGCGGTGAGACGATTACTCCGATCAACCTTCCCGGCGTCGACATCAACGTGGACGACGTGTTGGGGTAGAGCGGAGGAGACGGAGAAATCGCAGAGGAAGCAGACGGACGGCGTGTAGCGTGCCCCTTCCCCCTTCCCCCTTCCAGCTCAGCGCATGGCGCCAAAGCGCAACGGCGCCTCGAGCCGCTGTAACGCGACGCCGTGTGTTGCGACGACAAGGTCAAGATCCCGGCTGAACTCCGCGCTCCCGTACAGCACGCACGCTTGCCCGCCCATCACCAGGCAGGGAACCGAATGCGCCTCCAACACCGCGAGCGCGTTCGTGATCGGCGACGGGATCAAGGGATCCTCCCAAGGAGAGATACGACGGCCACAACCGGGCGCTCTCTTCCCACCGCTCGGCTGGGCTGAGCGCATACCAGGCCATCAGCTCCGAACCCACCCGCGTGGCAATCGAGTCCAACAGAGAGGCGGGTAACGGACTCAGCACCGAACTCATGAATTCGAATCTGACGGCGCCTGCCGCCATAGCGCAACCACCCCCACCCCCACGCCCGTCCGGCGCTCGCTTGCCCCGACTCGCTCCGCACGCTGCAGTGCTCTCCGTGCCAAGATCATGACCGGGCAGGGCACTGACGCGTGCATCCGCGACTCGGGTCAGCGCTCGCCGCACCGCTCCGACGCCACGCTTCTCCCTCCCCCCGCGTACGGCGCACAGCGCCCCGCGCATCACGTTGTACGCTGCACGCTGCACGTATCACGCATCACGTATCACGCATCACGCTACACGCTTCACGCTTCACGCAGCACCCCGCACGCCAGCCCCGCGCACTGCGCACCGCGCCCCCGACGCTTGCGCTCGCTTGCCCCGACTCGCTCCGCACGTTGTACGCTGCACGTATCACGTATCACGTATCACGCTGCACGTATCACGCATCACGCATCCCAATGATCCACCCCGCGTCATTCCGATGACGCACCCGCTCACCCAGCCTCCCATCGTTGACTCGGCTTCCTCGCCGAGCGGATATTGCCTCCATGCTCCCACGCCTGCTCAAAGGCCCGTTCACGGTGGACGACTACCACCGCCTGGCCGAGGTCGGCATCCTCCACGAGGACGACCGCGTGGAGCTCATCGAGGGTCAGGTCGTCGTGATGAGCCCCATCGGGGCGCGTCACGCTGGCTGCGTGGACCGCCTGAACCGTCTCCTGTCCCGGCTCGTCGTCCAACGTGCGGTCGTGCGGGTACAGAACCCGGTGGTCCTCGGAGACAATGCCGAACCGGAGCCCGACCTCGCCCTGCTCCGCACACCGATCACGCGGTACACGAACGCCCACCCGAGACCCGCTGACGTACTCCTCGTGATCGAGGTCGCCGACACCTCGCTGGCCTACGACCGCGAGGTCAAGCTCCCGCTCTACGCCGCCAACGGCATCCCCGAAGCGTGGCTGGTGGACCTCACGGGAGACCGCATCGAAGTCCATCGCGGGCCGGGGCCGGACGGATACCGGGAGGTCCGGCTCGCCACCCGCGGTGAGACGATTACTCCGATCAACCTTCCCGGCATCGACATCAACGTGGACGACGTACTGGGATAGGCGGAGGAGTCGGAGGACGGGCGAGACGGGCGAGACGGGGCACGAATCACGCCTCACGTATCACGCTGCACGCTGCACGCTGCACGCCCCACGCCCGTCCGGCGCTCGCTTGCCCCGACTCGCTCCGCACGCTGCAGTGCTCTCTGGGGCAAGATCATGACCGGGCAGGGCACTGACGCGTGCATCCGCGACTCGGGGCCACGCTCGCCTCACCCTCTGCACGTTGTACGCTGCACGCTGCACGTATCACGTATCACGCATCACGGATCACGCATCCCAATGCTCCACCGCGCGTCATTCCGATGACGCACCCGGTCACCCAGCCTCCCATCGTTGACTCCGTTTCTCCAAGGAGTCGATATTGTGCCCATGGCGCTGCACCTGCTCCCGGGCCCGTTTACGCTGGACCTGTACCACCGGTTGGGCGAGCTGGGCATCCTCGACGAGGACGATCGGGTGGAACTCCTCGACGGACAGATCGTCGAGATGACGCCCATCGGTGGCGCCCACAGCGCATGCGTCATCCGCCTGAATGACTTGCTCGCGCGGCGCGTGAGGCGCGACACGACGGTGAGCGTTCAGAACCCGGTGATCCTCGCCGACCGATGGGAGCCGCAACCCGACCTTGCGGTTCTACGGCGATCCGGCGGTCTGTCCGGCGCGTGGCTCCCCCATGCTCAGGATGTCCTGCTGCTGATCGAGGTCGCCGATACCTCGATGGAACGGGATCGCCACGTGAAAATCCCGCTCTACGCCGCCGCCGGAATTGCCGAGGCCTGGATCGTGGACCTGCCGGGAGACCGCATCGAAGTTCATCGCGGGCCGGGGCCAAACGGATACCACGACGTCCGGCTCGCCACCCGCGGTGAGACGATTACTCCGATCAACCTTCCCGGCATCGACATCAACGTGGACGACGTACTGGGATAGGCGGAGAAGTCGGAGGAGACAGAGAACCGCAGAGGGAGCAGACGGACGGCGTGCGGCGTGCAGCCCCCGCTCGGCGCTCGCTTGCCCCGACTCGCTCCGCACGCTGCAGTGCTCTTACCCGGGAGATCATGCCAAGGCAGGGCACTGACGCGTGCTTCCGCGACTCGGGTCCGCGCTCGCCTCACCTCTCCGGCGCCACGCTTCTCCCTCCCCCCCGCGTACGGCGCACAGCGCCCCGCGCATCACGTTGCACGTTGCACGCTGCACGCTGCACGTTTCACGTATCACGTATCCCGTATCACGTATCCCGTATCACGCATCACGTTTCACGTATCACGCTGCACCCCGCACGCCAGCCCCGCGCACCGCGCACCGCGCCCCGCGCCCCGCGCCCCACGCCCGTCCGGCGCTCGCTTGCCCCGACTCGCTCCGCACGCTGCAGTGCTCTCCGTGGCAAGACCATGACCGGGCAGGGCACTGACGCGTGCGTCCGCGACTCGGGTCCGCGCTCGCCTCACCCTCTGCACGTTGTACGCTGCACGCTGCACGTATCACGTATCAGGCATCACGCGTTTCACGTATCACGTCCCCCCCTCGGCACCCCACGTACCGCCCGCCAGCACCGCGCCTCGCTTGCCCCTAATGCGCTCTTTCGGTTACCTGCCGGCCGAGCGTACCTTGTATCGTGGCGCAGCGGCAATGCCGGGGGGCGCCCATGCCGGTGACGGTAAAGTTCTCGCGAGGTTTCTACGACAAGTTCGGCCACGAGGCGGTTGATGAACTTGTGAGCTTCTTCAACCAGATGGACCAGAACCACCGAAGCGAGCTCCGGGAATTGAACGAGGTGAACTTCACCCGTTTCAAGGCCGAGATGCGGGCCCAACTCGCTGAGTCCGAAGCACGCTTGCTGCGATGGATGTTCGTCTTCTGGGCCCCCACCGCGCTGGGCGTTGTCGCCCTCCTCTTGAGAGGATGACGTGAGGGACGGTTGGGACTAGCGGAGACGTCACGTCTTGCTCCCAACCACCCCGATACCCGTCGTCCCATGCCACGGCGCCCGGTGCCCAGCCTGGCGCTCGCTTGCCCCGACTCGCTCTCGCACGCTGCAGTGCTCTCCGTGGCAAGACCATGACCGGGCAGGGCACTGACGCGTGCGTCCGCGACTCGGGGCCGCGCTCGCCTCACCCTCTGCACGTTGTACGCTGCACGCTGCACGTATCACGTATCACCTTTCCCGTTTCACCTTTCACGTCTCACGCCTCACGTCTCACGCATCACGTCTCACTTCTCACGTTTCCCGTTTCACGTCTCACGTCTCGCTGACCTCCGTGGTTGAGGGCTGTAGATAGTCATGTTAACTTGACCATATGAAACGTTCCTCTCGCAAGCCCACCCCCGCCGTCTCCGAGCCTGCCGCCACCTACGGCGGCACCGCCGTCCCGGCCACCGAATTCAAGGCCACCTGTCTGGCCTGGCTCGACCGGGTGCGGGAGGGCGAGCAGGTGGTCATCACGAAGCGCGGCGTCCCCGTAGCTCGGCTGGTGCCGGTGGCGCCGCCCGCTGCGGCACTGTTTGGGGCCATGAAAGGCACGGTGGTGGGTTGGAAGGATCTGGTCAGCCCGGTCGATCGGGCTTGGGACGCTGATGGCTGAACGCGGGCTGCTGCTGGACACCCATGTCTGGATCTGGGCGGCGGAAGGGCTCGAGCGGCAATTGTCCCGCCGCGCCATCCGCGCCATCGAGCATGCCCGAGCGGCAGGTCAGATCTATGTGTCGGCGGTGTCGGTGCGCGAAGTCGTGCTGCTGGCCGAGCGAGGGAGGCTCACGTTGTCCATGCCGGCGGATGCGTGGGCGCGGAGGGCGCTGGCGGTGAGCGGGGTCCACGCACTCGTGCTCGACCCCGAGGCCGCGGCCTTGAGCGCGCGACTACCGCCGTCCGCCCCACGGGATCCCGCCGATCAGATGCTCATTGCGACAGCGATGCTGTACGGGCTGACGCTGGTGACGCGGGATGAGGCGATCCTCAAGTACGGCTCGGAAGCCGGGATGGTGGTCATGTCGGCTTGAAGGGCGGAGGAGAGCACCGCGCCACGCGTGCCCTATTGCGCTCTTTCGGCTAGGTACCCGCCGAGCATACCTTGTAGCGTGGGGCGCCCCGGATGCGATGGAGCGCCGATGCCGGTGACGGTCAAGTTCTCAGAGCAGTTCTATTCCAAACTCGGCCACGAGGTTGTTGACGAGCTCGTGAACCACCTGAACCAGGTTGACGCCAGCTACCGCTCCGAGTTTCGCGAGCTGAACGAACTCAACTTCGCGCGGTTCGACGACAAGCTCGAGCGGCGCGTGACCCAGCTCGACGCCAAGATCGACCGGCGTGCGGCCGAACTCGAGGCTAAGATCGACCGGCGCACCGCCGAACTCGACGCCAAGATCGAGCAGCGCACGGCCGAACTCGAGGCTAAGATCGAGCAGCGCACGGCCGAACTCGACGCTAAGATCGAGCAGCGCACGGCCGAACTCGACGCTAAGATCGAGCAGCGTGCCGCCCAACTCGAGGCGCGGATCGAGCAGAGCAAGGCCGAGCTGATCAAGTGGATGTTCGTCTTCTGGGCCCCCACCGCCCTGGGCGTGGTCGCGCTGCTGCTGCGAGGCTAGAGGGCAGCTACCGACCACCCCCATACACGGCATCCAACGCCTCGCGCCATCGGTCCTCGGGCAGCAGCCTGACCACTTCCCGCAGGCCCACGTTCACAAACAGCAACCTGAGCAGCTTGAGACGGTCCTCAGAGCCGTAGAACAGATATCCGTTCAACAACTCGAACTTCTCGGGCGCGTACGCCCTGTACTGATCGACGTCGACCGGCTGCGGCGCCAGCCCCGGATCGGGCAAGGTCCCGCCCGGTCCGTTCATTCCTTCCTCCCGAACCCGCGATCGCGGCGCAGCCGGGGCCAGCTGCGCCAGCAGGTTGCACAGTATCGGGACACCATCAACCACCACCTTTCGCCAAAAACGGTCACGCTCCGCGATCACTTCCCTGATGCGGAGCTCGGACATGCGAACCTCGAAGTGGATATCCAACAGGCGTCGTTCAACGTCGCTGACATGACTGAGATCAACGGGCTCCTCGGCCCACCGAGACGATTGCGCGCTATGCATCGGCTTCCCTCTGTGACTGTGCGCTCCACCGTATGCTCGGCATGGCACGCCACGCAAGTGCGTAGGAATGGTACGCATCGGAGCGTGGAGTAGGGGTAGAGCGGAGAAGACAAAGAAGACGGAGGCGGGCGAGACGGTCCGCGACTCGGGACCGCGCTCGCCTCACCCTCTGCACGTTGTACGCTGCACGCTGCACGCTGCACGTTTCACGTATCCCGCATCACGCTTCACGCTTAACGCTTAACGCAGCACCCCGCACGCCAGCCCCGCGCACCGCGCACCGCGCCCCCGACGCTTACGCTCGCTTGTCCCGACTCGCTCCGCACGCTGCAGTGCTCTCGATGGCAAGATCATGACCCGGCAGGGCACTGACGCGTGCATCCGCGACTCGGGTCCGCGCTCGCCTCACCCTCTGCACGTTGTACGCTGCACGCTGCACGTATCACGTATCACGTATCACGTTTCACGCATCACGCTTCACGCTTCACGCTTCACGCTTCACGCTACACGCTTCACGCTGCACCCCGCACGCCAGTCCCGCGCACAGCGCCCCGCGCATCACGTTTCACGCATCACGCATCACCCCCCCACCATCACCACCACCCCCACGACCACCACCGCAACGAGCCCGACGCCGAGCCGGAAGTAGTCTCCGAAGCGATACCCGCCCGGCCCGTACACCATCAGGTTGGTCTGATACGAGATGGGGGTCAGGAACGACGCGGAGGCCGCGAGCGCGACGCCGATCGCCACACTGCGCACGTCATACCCGAAAGTCTCGGCGGTCGAAAGCGCGATAGGGAACATGAGCGCGGCCGCCGCGTTGTTGGTCACCACCGCCTTGAGCGCGATGGTGACGAGCACCAAACCGAGCAGCACGCCGCTCGCTCCGAAATCACCCAGCCCATCCGCGAGAAGACCGGCGATCGTCGCCGCGAGACCGGACGCGTCGAGTGCCGCCGCCAGACCGAACGCGGCCGCGATGACCAGCACCACCTCGAGGTCCACCGCCGACTTGGCCTCGCCCGGGGTCAAGACCTTGAGGCCGACCAACGCGAGCGCGCCGAGCAGCGACAAGTGCAGGATCGGCTGGAGACCCAAGCCCGCGCCCACGACGATCGCCGCCCCGACCAGCGCCACGATCCCCGCCTTGCGCGTGGCCGCGGGCGGGCTCCCACCGAGGCGCGACACCAGCAGGAAGTCGGTGCGGTCGCGCCACCGGTCCTTGAACCCACTGTCTGATACGAGCAACAACGTGTCGCCGACACGCAACGGTACGGTCCCCAGCTTCTCGCGCACGCGCTCGCCCGCCCGGTGGATCGCGACCACGGCCGCCTGATAGCGGGAGCGGAAGTCGGTCGCGCGCAGGGTCTTCCCAACCAGCGGTGAGGCGGCGCCCACGACGACCTCGAAGAACGTGTGGCGCGGGGACGCGAAGTCGAGCAGGTGCTGCTCCTCGGTGGACGCGAGACCTTTGATGGCCTGAAGGTCCACCACCGTGTCCGCGCGCCCCACGAAGACGAGCACGTCCCCCCCGCGCAGCACCGTGCCGGGCCCCACCGGAGCGATCGCCTCGCCACCGCGCTCGAGCTCCGCGAGGAATACCCCCTGGAGGTGACGTAGCCCCGCCTCTTCCACCGCTCGCCCGACCAGCGGCCCGCCCTCCTGGACACGCATGGTCACGACAAACTCCCGCACGTCCTCCTGGATCTGTCGCCGCGCGGGCCGCCGATCGGGCAGCACCCTGGGGGCCAGCAGCACGATGATCACGAGACCGATGAGCGCGATGGGCAGCGCGTAGCGCGTCAGCTCGAACATGGCGAGCGGCTCGTGGCCCGACGCCTCGAGCAACCCGGAGACCACGAGGTTGGTGGACGTACCGATCAGCGTAACCATCCCGCCAAGAATGGCCGCGAAAGAAAGGGGCATGAGGTAGCGGGACGGCGACTGTCCGCGCCGATGGGCCCACTCGGTCACCTGCGGCACCAGCATCGCGACGATCGGCGTGTTATTGAGGAACGCCGACGCCGCCGCCGTGGGAAAGACGAGTCGCGCGAGCGGCAGCCGTGTGTGGCCCTTCTCGCCCAGCACCGCGTTCACGACCGGCTGGAGCGCCCCGGTTTTCTCGACCGCGCGCGCGAGCACGTACAGCGCCGCCACCGTGATCGGCGCTGGGTTGCTGAACCCTTGAAAGGCTTCGGCGGGCGTGATCACCCCGGTCACGAGCAGCACCACGACGGCGCCCACGATCGCCACCGCCGGCCCCAACAGATCGCGCGCAAGCACGTACACGACCCCGAGGAGAACGGCGAGCGTGAGCCAGGCATCCAAGCCCATCTACCTACCCTGCCCCTCTACTCTGGGCCCAGGAGACCTCAAGGCCGTCATCCGACGCGTTTTCGCACTTGCCTGCGCTCTTTCGGTTCGGTCATCGCCGAGCGTACATTGCATCTTGGCACCTCAACAATCCATGGGGTGTCGATGCCTGAAGTCCAACTGGATGCCCGAGTCGCCAAACTGGAAGGGCGTGTGGACGGTTTCGAGGGACGGTTCGATAGCCTGGAACGCCGATTCGACAGCCTGGAGCGGCGGTTTGACATCATTGACCGCCGGTTCGAGGCGATCGACCGCCGGTTCGAGGCCATCGACCGCCGATTCGAAGCCATCGACCACCGGTTCCAGGTCGTCGACCGCCGGTTCGAGGCCATCGACCGCCGGTTCGAGGCCATCGACCACCGATTCGATGCCCTCGAAGCCAAGCTGTCCAAGCAGTTCTATTGGCTCGTCGGCGGACAGGTCACCGTCCTCGTAAGCGTGATCGCGGTTCTGGTCGGAGCGCTCTTCCTGAGGTAAGACGGCGTACACGCAGCAACGGGCAGCGAGCAACGGGCAGCGGGCAACGTACGTCCGCGACTAGGGTCCGCGCTCGCGTGGAGTGGCCAGCGCGGAGCATCACGTATCATGTCTCACGTTTCACGTTTCACGTATCACGTTTCACATTTCACGTTTCACGTTTCACGTTTCACGCTTCCCGCGCATCGCACGTTCACCTCACCCCGCCCCCACGTACCCTTCCTTCTCCAGATACAGCACGATCTGCTGCGCGGCCTCTTCCGGCGTGACCTGCGTCGTGTCGATCACTACCTCGGCGTCCTCCGGCTCCTCATAGGGATCGGAGACACCCGTAAACTCCTTGAGAATCCCCGCGCGCGCCTTGGCATACAGCCCCTTGCGGTCGCGCTGCTCGCAAACCTCCACCGGCGTCGCCATGTGCACCAGGATGTGTCCGCCCCCCTTCTCGATGAGCGCGCGGTTCTCCTTGCGGATGGCGTCGTACGGCGCGATGGGCGCGCAGATCGCGATGCCACCGTTCTTCGTGATCTCGCTCGCCACGAAGCCGATGCGGCGGATGTTGATGTTGCGGTGTTCCTTCGAGAAGCCGAGTTCCGACGACAGGTGCTTCCGGACGAGGTCGCCGTCCAGCAGGGTGACCGGCCGGCCGCCCATCTCGAGCAGCTTGACGAGCAGCACGTTGGCGATCGTGGACTTGCCCGAGCCCGACAGGCCGGTGAAGAAGACCGTGAACCCCTGCTTGTGCCGCGGCGGGTGGCTGCGGCGCAGCTCGGCCACGACCTCCGGATACGTGAACCACTCCGGGATGTCGCGCCCGTCCTGGAGCCGTTCCCGCAATTCGGTTCCCGAGATGCTGAGGGTCTTGACGCCCTCCGCGACCTCGTCCTCCGGCTGGTAACGGTCCTCCTCCGGCAGGTACACCATCATCTTGAACGGCACCATCGCGACGCCCAACTCCTCCTCGTGCCGGCTCAGAAGCTCCTGCGCGTCGTAGGGACCGTAGAACGGTGTACCGGCCGAATCGCTCCCCGGACCGGCGTGGTCGCGGCCCACGATGAGGTGCGTGCAGCCGTGGTTCTTGCGGATGATCGCGTGCCAGATCGCCTCCCGTGGGCCACCCATCCGCATCGCCAGCGGCAGGAGCGAGAGCATCGCCGTATTCCGCGGGTAGTGCTGCAACAGCGCCTGGTAGCATCGCACGCGAGTGTAGTGGTCCACGTCGCCGGGTTTGGTCATGCCCACCACCGGGTGGATCAGCAGACTCGCCTGCACTTCCTTGGCGGCGCGAAGCGTCAGTTCCTGATGCGCGCGATGCATGGGGTTGCGCGTCTGAAACGCGACGACCTTGCGCCAGCCGAGTTTCCCGAACTCGTCACGCAGCTCGGCGGGCGTGCGACGCAGGCGTGGATAGTCGTAGTGGACCGGTGGCGCCAGCGCTTCCACGCGGCCGCCGACGTACCACGGGTGGGCGCGGTTCATCAGGTACGCCACCGCCGGATGCTCCGCGAGGAGGGGTGCGCGGGACGCGGGGCGCGGGACGCGGTCGATCGGACCAAACACCTTTACTGCCTCTCGCTCCTTGTCGGGCTGCCACACGTCCTCGACGTGCAGTACCGCCAGCATCACGCCCTCGGCGTCACGCAGTGCCAGGTGCGAACCGGGCGCCAGTTTCTTCGCCAACTCTTCGGTCACGTCCAGGGTAATCGGTATCGGCCACAGTGTGCCGTCCACGAGCCGCATCGTCTCGACGACGCTGTCGCAGTCGGCTCGGGTCATGAATCCGGTGAGCGGAGAAAACCCGCCGTTCACCAACAGATCGAGGTCACAAACCTGGCGTTCGGTCAGATCCCAGGAGGGCCAGTCGCGGGACGCGTCCTTGAGTTCCGCCGCGCGGTCCGGCGCGACGACGAGGTTGACGAGGGTTCCGCCGTGGGGTGCGATGAGATGGTCGGGCATGGTCTTTCAGTGACGTGAAACGGGAAATGTGAAACGTGAGACGTGATTTCGTGATGCGTGAGACGTGAAACGTGAAACGTGAAACGTGAAAGGTGAAACGTGAAACGTGAAAGGTGAAACGTGAAAGGTGAAAGGTGAAACGGGAAACGTGAGACGTGAAAGGTGAAACGTGAAACGTGAAACGTGAAAGGTGATACGTGTCCTGCCGCCTTGTTTCGCGCCCGCAGGCGTAGTTCTGGTTTGTTGGACCCGCGCGATCACATTATCGTAGGCCATGGGTGCCTTCCGGGTTTCGATCGAGATGGCGCATCTGGACCGCGGGGAGTTTCGGGCGCTCGAAGCGCTCGTGGACACCGGGGCCACGTATACGTGGGTGCCGAGCGACGTCTTGCAGCAACTGGGGATACAGCCCGAGGAAGAGTGGCCGTTCGTGCTCGCCAACGGCACGGAGGTGAGGTATGCCGTGGCCTGGGCACGGTTGAGGATCGGGCGGCACGCACAACCCACCATCGTCGTCTTCGGCGACGCCGGCTCCGAGCCCTTGCTCGGCGTCTTCACGCTGGAGGGCTTTCGGCTCGCCGCCGATCCGGTGAATCGGCGGCTGATACGCGTACCGGCGCTGTTGAAGGGCGCGGCTTGAAAGAACCCTTCACCCTTCACCCTTCGGCCTTCTGCCTTCTGCCTTCTGCACCTCCCTCATCCTGTCGCTCGCGCCGGTGCGGCGCAGTGCTTTAAGGGCCCGCGCGTAGGTCTCCGGCGCTCCGGCGAGAACGCCCTTCGTCTTGGGAAACGGCTGATTGAACACGAGCGGGTGGCCGAACAGGTCGGTCGCAATACCCCCCGCCTCTTCGACGATGAGGGCCCCGGCACACACGTCCCATTCGTGTTTGGGACCGCGGGACCACGTGACGGCGGCCTCACCGGCGGCAACCAGCGCGAGCTTGTACTGGATCGAACCGATGGGACGAAGGTCCCAGTCGTGCTCGAACGGCTCGAATTCGCCCCGGCGGATCTCCGACCGCGACGCCAACACCGTCGCCCCTTCCGCCACCGTAATGCGTTTCCCGCTTCCCTCTTCCCTTTGCCCCTTGCCCCTCGCCCCTTGCACCCCAATCGGCTCAGCCCTTCCCGCTTCCCCCTTCCCGAAATACGCCCCCTTGCCGCGCTCCGCCCAAAACGTCTCACCCGTCGCCGGGTTGTGCACGACGCCGAGCACCGGTCGCCCATCGTCCACCAGCGCGATGGCCACGGTGTACTGCGGCACGCCCTCGATGAACTCCTTCGTACCGTCCAGCGGATCGACCACCCACAGGCGCGGCGCCGCGAGACGCGCGCGGCTGTCCGCGGTCTCCTCGGAGAGCCAGGCACACGGATCGAGGTCGAGCAGTCGATCCTTGAGCAGGGCGTCGGCTTGGCGGTCGGCTTCCGTGACGGGGCCGGCGGAGTCTCGCTTCTGTTCCACGTCGAACGCGTCAGCCCGGACGCGCTGAATGGCCTCGCCGGCCTCGCGGGCGGCGGCGATGACGGCGTCGACGGAGATCATGGGAGTGAAGAGTCGATGGGCGATGGGCGATGGGCAAGTGGCAAGCTGGGTACTGGACGCAAGGCGCTGGACGGTGGGCTCGGGAAGCGGGAAGCGATCTGCCCTCCCGCTACCCCAGGATCGCTTCAACGGACAGGACCGCGCTTGGAAACCTGAGCGGCGCGAGCGCGTCTCCCCGAAACGCGACACGCAGGTCGGTGTAGGCGTCCGCCAGGGGATCGCGATAGACGACGATGCGCTCCGCCGACAGATCCACGAGCCAGGTTTCCGGAACCCCGGAGCGTGCGTAGAGCGGCACCTTGACGTCCCGGTCATAGGCCACCGTGGTATCCGCTACCTCGATCACGAGCAAGACGTCGGCGGCGCGTGGGTGTTGGCGGTATCCATCGGGGCGCGGGGCGAGCAATGTGAGATCGGGCCGCGGCGCCTCGCGGGGGCCCAGCACGACCGGGTTCTGAACGTCGATGAGGGCAACCTCCAGAAGCTGCCGCGCCAGCAGACGGTTGAGTCGCCGGACGCAGCTCGCATGGCGGTCGCCAATCGGGCTCATCTCCACGACCTGACCGCCGACGAGCTCGACACGCTCGTGCTCGCTGAGGATGCCCAGCTCAGCCAACCGCTGGTACACCTCCACCGTGAAAGGACCTTTGAGCAGATGCTGCGCCATGCGCACAATGTCGGCTCGGCGAGAGGGCCGAGTCAATGATCGAACATGACGACTCGATCTGCGTCATCGAAAAAGCGCGGCGTGGGGCGGAATGAAGCAGCGTGCAGCGTGAAACGTGAAACGGGAAACGGGAAACGGGAAACGTGAAAGGTGAAACGTGAAACGGGAAACGTGAAACGTGAAACGTGAGCGGGGCGCCGCTCTGCGTGGTTTTGCCTATTCGCCGGATCGATCCTACATTCATGTTAAGCCGCTTCCCTGATGTCAGGAGCGGCCATGCCGGTCACGGCAAGACTGTCCAAAAAGTTCTACGTCGCCAACGAACTCGTGGACTGGTTCAACGCGGTGGACGCAAGCTATCGGTCGGAATTGCGGGAGCTGAACGAACTGAACTTCGCCCGGTTCGAGGCGAAGCTCGAGCAGCGTCTCGCGGAAACGAAGGCCGACCTCGTCAAGTGGATGTTCGTCTTCTGGGCGCCCACGGCGATCGGCGTGCTTGCGCTGCTGTTCAGGGGGTGAGGTCTTCCCTGCCGTCTGCCTTCTTCCTCTTCCACCACCCTAACCGCTCGGCGAGGGTCTTCTCAAACCCCCGGTCGGTCGGCTCGTACCACTTAGCGCCACGTAATTTCTCCGGCAGGTACTCCTGACCCGCCGCAATCCCGTCGTCCTCGGCGTGGTCGTACCGGTACCCCTCCCCGTAGCCGAGGTCCTTCATCAGGCGCGTCGGCGCGTTGCGGATGTGGAGCGGGACCGGCTCGGCGGGCGTATCACGCGCGGCACGCATCGCCGCGCCCCACGCCTCATAGGTGCGATTGGATTTCGGAGCCGTCGCCAGGTAGATCACCGCCTCCGCCAGCGCCAGCTCGCCCTCGGGGGACCCCAGGAAGTGATAGGCGTCCTTGGCGGCGATGGTGACCGCGAGCGCCCGGGGGTCGGCCAACCCGATGTCCTCCGTGGCCATGCGAACCAGTCGACGCGCGAGGTAAAGCGGATCTTCCCCGCCGTCGATCATCCGCGCCAGCCAGTAGAGTGCCGCGTCCACATCCGATCCGCGCACGGCCTTGTGCAGCGCCGAGATGAGGTTGTAGTGCTCTTCACCGGATTTGTCGTAGCGGGGGAGGCGGCGGGACAACACCTCCGCCACCACTTCCCGTGAAACGGGAAACGTGAAGCGTGCAACGTCGCGCGACACGTGATCCAGCACCGCCTCGACCGCGTTCAGCGCACGCCGCGCGTCTCCATCCGCATGGGTGACGATAGCTTCAACCGCGTCCTGCTCCAACGCGATCGAGCGAGCATCCTCACTATTCACGTTTCTCGTTTCCCGTTTCACGCCCCTGGCAACGATCGTTCGAACTGCCTCGTCGGACATCGGCTCCAACACATACACTTTCACCCGCGAGAGCAACGCACCGTTCAACTCGAAGCTCGGGTTCTCCGTTGTGGCACCGATCAGCGTGATGACGCCCTGCTCGACCGACGGGAGAAACGCGTCCTGTTGCGCCTTGTTGAACCGGTGGATCTCGTCACAGAAGAGAATCGTTCCCCGACCTTCCAACCGCTGTCGCTCCCGCGCGTCCTTGATGACCTCACGCACGCGTGGCACGCCGTCCGTCACGGCGCTGAACGGCTCGAAGTGGCGATCGGTGTAGTTGGCGACGAGACGCGCCAGGGTCGTCTTGCCGGAGCCCGGCGGACCCCAAAACACCATGCTCGACACCGATCCGGTCTCGATCGACTGCCGCAGCGGTTTGCCCGGACCGACCAAGTGCTCCTGGCCCACGAACTCGTCGAGCGTCGTGGGGCGGAGACGGTCGGCGAGGGGGCGGGGGTCGGGGCCGGCCGAGAAGAGGGAGGGGTTAGACACGAGATGTAGGTGAAAGCTGAAACGTGAAACGTGAAACGCTCCGGCGCCATTTCGATCCGTCGGGCGTCACAATGATGATGGTCGCCGCTAGGTCCTGTGCGACACTCCACCTATGCACAAACTCGAGTCTCTGGACGTTTGGAAAGTCTCCCACAGCACCGCCGTCCTCTGCTACCGTGTCACGCTGACACCGCCGTTGAAGCATCACTTTGCGGCCGCTGATCAGATCAGACGGGCCGCGGTCTCCATTCCGGCCAACATCGCGGAGGGCTACGGACTCTACACTCGACCCCAACTGATACGCCACCTGCGCATCGCGCTGGCTTCGGCGTACGAACTGCGAACGCACTTGGAGATAATGTCTGACGTCGGCCTACTGACGACCGAAGATAGCAATCGGACCACTGAACTTGTGAACCGCACCATCCGGCTCTTGATCGGTACGCTGCGGGGACTGGAACGGAAACGAGACTAACGCCGTCCAGTCTCTGTCGCACCTTTCACCTTTCACGTTTCACCTTTCACCTTTCACCTTTCACCTTTCACGTTTCACCTTTCACCTTTCACCTTTCACGATTTCCCGTTTCACCTTTCACGTTTCACCTTTCACCTTTCACGTTTCACCTTTCACGTTTCACCTTTCACGCTTCACGTTTCACCTTTCACGTTTCACCTTTCACGTTTCACCTTTCACGCCTACACCACCCTCTCCAACACCTCGCTCACGACCCAGAACCCTCCTGCTCCGGCGAAAAAGATGACCGGCAGCCTCCACCCTTTCTTCCCCTGGAACTCCGGGACGAGGTTGGACGCGCCGACGTAGATGGTCACGCCCGCGGACAGTGCCAGGCCGTGCGCCGCCAGGAAGGCCACGGAGTCGGTGACCACCACGCCGAGCACGGTGGCGATGCCGAGCAGCGCCGCGCTACCCAGGGCGGTCCGGGCGCGGATGCCGCCCGCCACCTGAAGGCTGGTGATCGTGAGGCCCTCCGGAAGCTTGTGGAGCAGGATCGCGAGGAAGAGCAGGATGCCGAGCTCCTGACTCACGCTAAAGCCGCTGGCGATGGCCACGCCGTCAAAGAACGTGTGCAGCAGCAGACCGACGAGCGCGGAGATACCCGCGACGCGGGTCACATGGTGGGTCTCCTCGCCGAAGTGGAAGTGTTCGGTGGCAGTGTGCTGGGTGAGGTGGACCAACAGATACCCGAGGAGCACGAACGGGGCGGCCTCCGCGCCCCCACGCGCGAACGCCTCGGGCAGTACTTCGACGATGGCGACGGCGAGCATGAACCCGGCCCCGAAAGCGACGAACCCCGCGACGATCTGGAAGCCCAGCCGCGCTCCGCGCACCGCGACGACCCCCCCGACGAGGTTGCCGAGCGCGGCGATGACGGCGAAGGTCAGCGCTTGACTCACGGACGGACTTGACAAGGGTGAAAGGTGAAAGGTGAAATGTGAAACGCGGGGTGCTGGGCGCGGGGCGCTGAGTGTAGGCGACGCCAGGTGCAACGTGCAACGTGCAACGTGCAACGTCCGTCATGCGAATCCCGAACTCCGACGCACGATGCACACTGCACCCTGCGCGGTAAACCCACGATCACGCCTCTCCCCCCTTCACCATTCCGAGCAACTCCTCCTTCGTGTTCTTGGCGGGATCCTCGAGCACAGCATCCAAGAGATTGCGCAGCCGCGCTCCGATTTCGGGGCCTTCAGGCACGCCCGCCGCGATCAGATCGTTTCCGGTAACCGCGAGATCGGCAATCGTGAGCGGGGCGCCGGACGACCGGACGCGCTCCACGGCGTCCCTGAGCTCGGCCCCCCACCCCTCGGCCACCGCGACCGTGACGACGTCATCCACGGCGGCGCCGGCTTGTGACATCCAGCGCCGCACGGCTTCCTCATCGTCCACGGGCGGTGCAGTCTCCCGATGTACCGCGATACTCCTCCCCCGCTCGATCTCCGCCCGCGAGCACTTGAGCCTCGTCAAGGTCGCAACAGGATCGTCGGACAGGTAGGCGGTGATCAGTACCGGATCCCGCGGCAACTGATCAGCGACCTCCCGTTTCACGTTTCTCGTCTCACGTTTCACGACTTCCGCCATCCACTTCTGGAGCCCCCCTACGTCCCCCCACAACCTCACCAACTCGCTGGGCCGCTGGGCGGTCGTCAGGCCCTTGAACCACTCGTCCCGCACGCGCTCCGCCGACAGATGCTCCAGTCCGTCCACGCACGCCAGCATCGCGTCCCACGTGCGGGCGTCAATGGCGAAGTCGAACCGCGCGGCAAACCGGAGCGCGCGGAGAATGCGCAGGTAGTCTTCGCGGAACCGCCGCTCGGGATCGCCGACGGCGCGGATCAGCCGGCGCTCGAGGTCTCCCTGGCCGTCGAACGGATCGCGCCATTCGCCCGACACCGGGTGATACGCGATGGCGTTGATGGTAAAGTCCCGGCGCGCGAGGTCTTCGTCCAACGAGACACCGAACGCCACCTCCGCGTGGCGCCCGTCGGTCCGCACGTCCCTGCGAAACGTCGTGACCTCGTGGGGCTGCCGATGGGTGTCCAGTACCGCGACGGTACCATGCTCGACGCCGATCGGCACCGTGTGCTTGAAAAGCCGCATCACGTCGTCGGGCGTGGCCGCGGTCGCGAGGTCCACGTCGCTGTTGGCGTGGCCCAGCAGGTTGTCGCGCACGGCGCCGCCCACGCACCACGTGTCGAAGCCCGCCTCAATCAGACGAGCGGCGATGCGGTGTACTTCGGGCGGAATGTCGAGGGTGAGGGCCGGCATGGAGGAGAATATACGGCAACGTGCAGCGGGCAGCGGGCAGCGGGCAGGGTGCGGCGGGCGGCGGGCGGCGGGCAGCGTGTAGCGTACAGCGTGAAACGTGAAACGTGAAACGTGAAAGGTGAAACGTGAAAGGTGATACGTGATACGTGATACGTGATGCGTGAGACGTGAAACGTGAAACGTGAAACGTGATACGTGATACGTGATACGTGATACGTGATACGTGATACGTGATACGCGTGAAAGGTGATGCTGGATGCTCTTCGCTGGCCATGCCACGCGAGCGCGGACCCGAGTCGCGGATGCACGCGTCAGTGCCCTGCCCTGGCATGATTTCACCGGCGAACGCACTGCAGCGTGCGGCGGGCGGCGTGCAGGGTGCAGCGTGCGGCGTGTAGCGTGCAGCGTACAGCGTGCAACGTGCAGCGGGCGGCGGGCGGCGGGCGGCGGGCGGCGTGCAACGTGCAGCGGGCGGCGGGCGGCGGGCGGCGGGTCATGGTGCCCCGGGAACTCGGCGTTGTGGTCCTGCTCACGTGCGATTCTCGGTGTGCCGCCCTGGCTGCGAGCGCATGGTGGTCTTCCGATGGTCGGGGCCACGACAGCGCGCAACTCACGGATCAGCGCACGGGCGGATGAATTTTCGCCCGACGTCCACCACGTCTAAAGCAGATCGTCGTAGATCGCCATGTTGCGGGGGATCGCCACAGTTGGAGAGAACTCGTTCATGGCGCGCTCTCTGCCTCGTGCCCCAAAACGCCTTCGTAAGGCTTCGTCAGCGATCAGCGTGTTGAGTCGCGATGCCAAGTGAGCCGTGTCTCCAGGACGGTGCAGCAGGCCCGTCACACGGTCTGCCACGAATTCCGGAATCCCTCCAATATCACTCGCAACCACCGGCAGTCCTGACGCGGCAGCCTCGAGATTCACCAGCCCCGCCGCTTCGTGCCATATCGACGGACACACAGCGATGTCCGCAGCCTGAAAGAACGGTTCGGTGCGATCCTGGATTCCCCAAAACGTCACCCGGTGCGGGAACCCCTCCCGCACGACGCGGGACTCGAGATTCGTACGGCTCCCACCCTCTCCCAGAATCCACACGACGGCGTGCTCGGGCAACGACCGCATCGCATCGAGCAGAGTCTCAATCCCTTTCTGAGGAATGAGCTGGCCCACATAGAGAATCACGATCTTGTCGGCAACCCTGTGTTGCTTGCGGAACTCCTGGCGGCACGCTGCGTCAGGCGCGAAACGCTCCGGATTCACGAAATGCCACACGCGACCCAGCCGGGGCCAGATTCCCTCCTCACGAAGGCACGACACCACGAACTCACTCACACCGAGCGTTCTGCTATAGCCCGAAAGCAGGACCTGCTTGGCACGTCTCTTGAGCGGAGGGTACGAACGTACGACCGGTGGGGTTCGCGAGAAGTGGTCCGTGAAACACTGGCGGACCCAGGGGCAGACCGCGCGCAGGGACACATAGTATGGGTTCAGGACATCGTAGAAATTCCAGTGCACGATGTTGATGTGGTGGTCCAGGATCAGGCGTCGAAGTTTGCGTAGACGGGCGAGGTCGAAGGACCATAGGTCGACCGCGATGCTGGTTGGCCACAACGCGGTAAACCGCGCCGCCGCTCCCGAGTCCTGAGGCGGCATGAACACCGGGAGCAGCAATCCGCCTTTCTCCGCGCACGCAGCCATCATAGCAGTGATCTCCTCCTCGAACGATCCGAACTTCTGGCTCGCATCGAGGGCGGAAACGAAGAGCACGCGAGGTGGGGTTCCGCTCATCGGAACTGGGCTCGAGTAACTGGGGACACCGAGCGACCGCGAGTGCTACACGACGCGATCGTAGGACGTGCGTGCGCGCTCTTCCAGTGTCAAGCGGTTTTCGAGACAGCAACCGGACTCCCACCAGGTGGGTCGCTGGTACCAGATGTCCCGCACCGACGCCTCCTTGATGTTGCCGATGGGCGGCGCCGACGCGCAGACCCGAACGTCGCCGTTGGAGTGCACCTGCAACAGCGAGAGGGCCGCGCACAACGCCTTCTCTTCGTTGGCGGTGTGTGACTGCGTGGCAACGCGCCAGGCCGCCGGATCGCGGAAATACGGGATCATCACGCGCAGCTGATCCTCGCTGTTCGCAATCGCGAAGCCCTCCCGCTTCATCGCCAGGAGCCGTTCTACCGCCGCCACCGCGCGGCCAGGATCGTCAGGCCAGTTCGCGCTGTGGCGATACCACTCAGGATCCTCCGCCGTGTTGTAGTTCTGCTCGATCGGTTGAAAGAAGATGTCGACGCCATCCTGCGTCGCAAACTCGGCGAGCGGCACCAGATCATCGATGTTCTGGCGCATCACGACCGTCTTCAGACGGATCGAGTAGACCAGACGTTCTTCCCTGCGCAGCCGGACGAGCGTGTCGATCGTGCGGTGCGTCCATTCAGCAAACCCCGTCCGCCCGCGCACGGCCGAATGCACGTCGCCAATACCATCGAGGGATAACGTAAAGCGCCAAGGCCGGCTGCGCGCGGCATCGACGATCCGGGACTCGTCCTTCCAGTAGCCGTGCGTCAGCAGCTCCATCATGAGCCCCAGACGCGCGCCGTGACGCACGACGTCGACCGTCCACGGGTACAGGAGGGCTTCCCCGCCCGTCAGACACACATGGGTCGGCCCGATCCAGGAACGGAGGTCGGTCAGCACCTGGTTCCACTCGTCGACGGTCGGGCTGTCCTCCTTCCCGCGGTTCTTCCAAATGTCGCAGTGGACACACCGAGCATTGCATCGCTCCGTGATGAGGAAGGAAATCCACGTCGGGCGGCAGAACCGCGCGAACCGGCCACCGCCTACCCATCGCAAGCGGGAATTCCACCCGTCGTAGATCCGCTTCCATGCGGAGCGCGCAAGAGACGTCATGGTATCAAGGGTATCCTCGGGTCAGGCAGCGCTCCCGACCGCGTGCGCACCCCACTCGTAGCGGTCACGGAGCCAGCAAGGCGTCAACGATCCGCGTGCTGGCGTGTCCATCCCATAACTCGAGCGCCGGCGGGGGAGCGCGGCGCTCGGCGAGACGTTCCCGGACCGCACGGGTCACCGCGTCTCTCCCAGCATCCACGAGACGGTTGGTGCCATGCGACACGGTAATCGGACGTTCCGTGGTGGGGCGCACCGTCAGGCACGGCACCCCGAGAAACGTCGTTTCCTCCTGAATCCCTCCCGAGTCGGTGAGTACCAGCCGTGCGCGGGAGACGAGCCCCAGCATCTCGACGTATCCAACCGGATCCATGAGGCGAACGTCGCTCTCGAACCGCAGGCCGCTTTGCTCCATGCGGTCCCGCGTGCGCGGGTGAGCCGGAAACAAGACGGGCACCTCGGCCGCAACCTCGTCCAACGCGGCGACCAGCCCAGCAAGCTTCTCAGGATCATCGACGTTCCCCGGTCGATGCAACGTGACCAGGACGAACGACTCCGGCGCCTCCTTCCCCGCAATGCCGGAGGCCCCATCCAACGCATGCACGAGCGAATCGATCATGACGTTGCCCACGAATTTGATCCGCTCCGCCGCAACGCCCTCGGCGAGGAGGTTCTCATCCGCGTCCCGCGACGGCGTGAACAGGAGATCGGCCAGCCGATCGGTGACGACTCGATTGATTTCCTCCGGCATGCTCCAATCCCGACTGCGTAGTCCCGCCTCCACGTGGCCCAGCCGAATCCCGAGCTTGGCTACCACCAGCGCGGCAGCCACCGTCGAGTTGACGTCCCCGTAGACCAGCACCGTGTCGGGCTGCTCCTCCAGCACGAGGGGCTCGAGGCGTTCCATCATGGCGGCGGTCTGCCGCGCGTGGGAGCCCGACCGCACGTTCAGATTGTGGTCCGGCGTCGGGATCCGGAGATCGTGGAAGAACGCCTCGGACATGCCGGCATCATAGTGCTGACCGGTATGCACGATCACGTGTTCAACGGCCCGCGCGGCAAGCGCCCGCGCCACCGGAGCGAGCTTCATGAAGTTTGGGCGGGCGCCGACGACGGAGAGGACGCGCACCGAGCCTATCTGAAGATCGCGATGAGGCCGAAGATGGAAGCGGGTAGCGCCAGGAGTAGCGCGACACTCCTGAGTGGGCGCTCGAATCCGCCCAAGGATGTCTGCGCGGGAACCGTGATCCGGTCGCCCGCCCGCAGGTTCAACTGGTCGAGAGTGGCGCCTTCGGCCAACGCCACGCGCGCGTCATCACCGGACAGCAGTCTTCGCTCTCCTCGGAGTATCCGCAAATCCTGAACGCGGGCGTTGCTCGCGGGCCCGCCCGCCCGCATCACCACGTCGGCCAGCGGGGTCTCCGACGGGATCACATAGAACCCCGGATTCCCAACGGCCCCCTCGACCGACACTCGAACCAGTGACTGCGCGCGCACATTGGGATCCCGCAAGTACCGGCGCAGGTGTTGGTCGAGATGGGTCCGCAGCTCGGACCGGAGCACTCCGCGCAGTTCCACTTCGCCCAGCTCGCCGAACTCGAGCTTGCGTCCCTGGGCGACCGTAAACGTGTCGGTGAGCGCCTCCTCCCCGGCCACCGTCAGTACCACCCTGTCTCCAACCTGAAAGTCCCCGGCGTCCAGCCTCGTGCGGACGAGCGAGGCCTCGTCTACCGCGCGCTGCCGCAGCCGATCGCTATAGGCCGTGGACTCGGCGGAGCGCTCGTAAAAGCCGAGCAGCGATTCGAGATCGTCGCGAACCAAGTACACCCGCCGGGGATCGACCTCGCCGGTGCTTTGCTGCGCGGGCAAGGCGCCCGCAACACCGCTTAATGCCACGAGGGCCAGCGTGAGATGTCGCATCAGCATAAGATAGCAGATCGTATACCCCGCGAGGGCCCGATCCGCCGTACTAGACGTCGGACTCGCTCGAGGCCAACAGCGGAGCGGACCCGGCCCCGATCCCAAAACGTGCGAGGCGGCTCAACCCATCGAGCAGCACTCCGTCCGGATCCGCGAGCGGCATCAGGCGGCCGCAGCGCCGGCAGAACAGCGTCGCCACCCAAGCGCCCGCATGGTCGCGTTCCGTGCCTCCACGGTGAGCGTCGGAGCCGGCTTCCCGACACGAGTCACACAGCACATCCCCCTCCTGTTTGGTGCCAGCCTCGACTTGCCATCAAGATCGGGGCCAGGGCCCGGCGGTCCAAGCCACGGGACATAATGTGTTCTGGGATAGAGACTTACCGCAACGTCGCTCAAGAACTCGGGGATCTGTCTGTCGACGTTGCGCAACTGCTTCACCAGGCGCCGCACTTGTGGTCGGTTCACCCCGCATGGACAGAGTGTAGCAAGAAGGACATCGCTAACGATCTGTTACACAACGACTTACGTTACAACCATACCGACCGGGACGCGGCACGAACTATGCGCGTTCCGCAAGCAGCCGACCGGAAGTCATCGATAAACTCAACCTGGGTATTGCCCGCAACCCAAGCATTCACAATATTTTGCGCTCAATGCCCCCGCAACCGCGACCTCGACCACCGGTGGTCCTGATCATCGACGATCAGGAATGGTCCACTCGGTCACTCGAGAGCATCCTGCAGCCGAACGGGGTTGCGGTGATGCGGGCCTATACCGCCCGAATGGGGCTCGAGCGCGCGTTTGCCCACGTCCCTGACGCCATTTTCATCGACATCAGCCTGCCCGACGGGAATGGGATCGAAGTCTGCCAAACGCTCCGCGAGAACCCTGAGATTGGCGCCGCGACTCCCATTTTTGTCACGAGCCCGGAGCGTCCCACTCGCCAGCAGCGGCTGGACTCGTTTCGCGCAGGGGCGTGGGACGTGGTGGGATACCCCATCGACGCCGAGGAACTGGTTCTCCGGTTCGAGTCGTTCATGCAGTCCCGCTACGCGGCCGAGCGTCTTCGCGAGGGCGGTCTGATCGACGAGGCGACGGGGCTCTACAACGTGAAGGGACTCGAGCGCCGGGCCAAGGAGGAGGGCTCGCTGGCGTATCGGAAGGGGGAAGCGCTCGCATGCGTGGTGATGGCCCCCCGAGACCAAGTGAGCGACGACGCCCACGCCAACGAGCTGGCACGCTCAATGGCCGATGTGTTGCGGCAGGTGGGACGGATCTCGGACGTGATCGGGCGACTGGGCAAGACGGAGTTTGCCATCATCGCTCCCGCGACGAACTTTGACGGAGCCCTTGGCCTCGCCAATCGGATTCGCGCGGCGGTCAGGGAGTCGTTCGCTGACGGCGCCACGAGCGCGCTCGACCTCCGAGCGGGGTACGACGCGGTGGATGACGCACGCAAGACACCCGCGTATTCCGAAGAACTGCTTCGTCGAGCGACCATCGCCCTCAGGAAGTCCCGGTTCAATGGTGCGACGGAATGGATTCAGCCCTTCGAACCGCGCAACTGAGCTAGCGAGGAGCGAGACGAAGCGGCGATACCATCCCCAGCCTAGCCGGCCTGCTCTATCAGCTTCGTCGGATCGCCCTCGTCCTCGGTCTCGTCGGCCGACTCGTAACCCGGCATGTAGTAGCTGTAGTACCCGTAGCCATACATGCTGCTCGCGGCGTCGTCCTGGACGTCATTCAGCACGGCTCCCAAGACCCTGATCCGCAGCCGCTCGAGCATGTCGAGCTTGGCCTCGGCGAACGATCGATCCGTCTGTCCGGTGCGCAATACGATCATCAGGAAATCCGACAAGTGGCCGAGGCCGAACGCGTCGACTCCCGCTCCCAGAGGCGGGCTGTCAAAGATGATGACCTCATACTGCTGGCGGAGCGCCGCCACAGCCTCGGCCATCCTCGACGAGCCGAAGAGCTCCGGCGCTCCGCTCAGACGCGTCCCGCACCCGATAAAATCGAGCCGGTCGTATTGCGTGCGCTGGATGACCGAAGGCAGTTCCTGGTTCTGCGCCAGCGCATCCGTAAGGCCGGGTTTTCGCTGCGTGCCCAGCACCCGATGCAGGGCGCCGCGCCGGCTGTCGCCATCGATCAAGAGTGTCCGGTACCCGGCGTCCGCAAACGCGAGCGCCATGTTGGAGGACACGAACGACTTTCCGTCACCGACCCCGGGGCTGGTGACCGTGACCGCAAAGGGCCCGCTGGAGCCACGGGCATGGAGCAAGTTGAGCCGAATGCCACGCATGGACTCGATCACCGGCATGACGTCGCCGAATGGCTTGGCGCCCTTCCCCACCTTGAGACGGGGCACGACGCCGAGAATGGACAGCCCCAGATCCTTGGTGATCTGCTCCGGGTAGCGCACGCGGCGATCCATCCGATCGAGCAAGAACACCAAGGCGCCCGCAAGTCCAAGTCCACCGAGTACTCCCATGGCCAGCATACGCCACCCCGTGTTCCGCAGCGGGTTTTGCGGCACAATGGCGGGATCCAGAATGCGCACGTCGGGAATCGAGCTCAGCTCGGCGAGCCGCGCCTCCTCGTATTTCTTCTGGAGGGTCGAGTAGAGATCCTCGGCGATGGCCACGTCGCGCTCCAGCCGCGCTTCCTGAATCGCTCGCGGCGGAATCCGGGCCAATTCCCCTCCCGCGGCGCCGATCTGCGCATCCAACGCCGCCGCCCGCGCGGCCAGCTCGGTACGCAACCCCATGGCCAGGTCCGGGATCACGCTCGTCCGGAGGTTGCGCACCTCCTGCGCCAGTTGCCGGGTGGCCGGGTAGTCATCCGTATAGCGTGTACGTAACGCGTGCAGCTCCGCCTGCTGATCGGTGAGGTCCGTGAGTGCGCGCGTCAGCTCCGCGTTCCCCTGTACGGCCGGGATGACCTCGATGCTGGCGGGGTTGAACGTGGAGTCCGCCATCTCGACTATCGCCCGGTCAAGCGCGTCGATGTCGCGGCGCGTCTCCTCGCGCGAGACCTGCATGCCGAAGAAGTTGCCGAACACCGACGTCTGCGTCATTTGGAGACCAACCGCGACGGGCGTCGAGGCCTCGGAGGGCAGCGTGATGGTCTCGACCTTGAACAATTGGAGCGCCAACTCCGCGTTGCGGAGGTTGGCCTCCGCATCCTTCATCTGCGTTTGGAGAATGCCCGCGAGTTCGCTCACCTTCTCGCGCTTGAGGTCCGTGGCAACCTCGATGAAGCGGTCGAGCAGCACGTTGATCGTCTTGGCAATGCGCTGCGGATCCGAACCTTGAAGCGCGACGCGCAGGAAGTTGCCATCCCGCAGCATCTGCGTACCCACGTCGGTGCCGAGCTGCCGCGAAACATCCCGGGGATTCACCACGGAAAACTTCACTTCGTCCTTCGACATCATCCCGGCGCGCGGCGCCCACGCGAACCCCAGCGACCTGCCGATGGAGTCCCCAACGGCGACTTCCTCGAGCACCGTATCTTCGCCTCGCTTGAGGGTGAGTCCATTGGGCGAGCGAACCAGGGTGAAGTCTCCGAGCGCGAACCGGGAAGCCAAATCGAAGTCCGCGAACAGCAGCGAATCGGACGGGTTCTGGAAGTTGACAAAGAGCTTGGCGCGGCGCACGGTCTCGTCGAGCACCACGTACGACTTCATCAACTCGACCCACCCCATCGACCCCAGGAGCTGCCCTTCCTGAATCGGCCCCCGCGTCGATGGCGCCGGTTGCACCCACACGGTGCCCTGCGCGATGTACTCGGCCGGCGTGACGCGCATGCCGATCACACCGCCCGCAATGCCGAGAAGCACGCATGCAAGCACCAGCCACTTGTGCCGGAGCAACGCGGCGAGCAGCTTGCGCCAATCCAGCCCCCCGGCCTCTTCGGCCGGCGCCTGCTGCACCATCGGTACCCCAGCCCAACCGGCCTGGACCGGGAGTTGGTTCCCCTGCTGATCGGGGCCGATGGGAAGGTTGGTGCTCATTCGATGGTCCTCGGTATCACCATGGTTCTCGAATCAATTAAAGGTAGCTGTCGTCGTTTGAGCAACAGCGGTGCCGTTATCGTACTCCCAAGTCCATCAACAAGTTGCGCCAATGGACCACACGGTCACCTGACACTTGGAAATTCAAAACGCTGCAGCAGCACAACATTTGTGTTGTGTACGTGCAACCACACTGACAAGCGCCTGTTACCGGCGCATCAGGCAAGCTGCGGTCTATTGATATCAAACTGTTATATTGCAATCAGTTACAATTGATGCACCGGCACATCAACATGTGGTCTGAATGATGCGTGCCGTAGCGGTCTGCCAACAGTGGCACGATCACGACTGCAAAGGTGAGGCATCCGCATGACCGGCACACCGACCGCGCTGGATATCGACCAGGCCGCGAAGGACTCGCTGCGGCTCCTCGTGGTGGATGACGAGCGTACGCTGCGGGAGAGTTGCCGCACGTTCCTCGAGAGCGAGGGCTACCACGTCGAGGTGTGCGCGAAGGGGGCGGAGGCGCGGGACGTCCTGACGCGCCGCGAGTTCGACATCGTGCTGATCGACCTCTACATGTCCGAGGTGCCGGGGCTCGAATTGCTCAAGGCATGTCTCGACAAGAGCCCGGACACGCTCGTGGTGGTCATGACGGGCAACCCCAGCGTTGGCTCCAGCGTCGAAGCGCTGAAGGCGGGCGCGTGGGATTACTTGACCAAGCCGTTCAACGCCACCCAGTTGCAGATCCTGGTGGGCCGCGCGGCGCACACGGTCCTCGTGGCTCGGGAAACCAAGGCCATCAACGAGGCCATCTCGCGTGAACACGGGCACTCCGACACGATCACCGTGCTGGGCGCCGCGCCGGGGTTCAAGCGAGCCATCGACTTGGCCCGCAAGGTAGCGCGTACGGATGCGTCCGTGTTCATCAATGGCGAGAGCGGGACGGGGAAGGAACTGATCGCGCAGTTTATCCACCAGTACAGCCGGCGCAGCAGCCGGGCGATGGTGGCGATCAACTGTGCGGCGCTGCCCGAGTCCCTGCTCGAGTCCGAGATGTTCGGGCACCGCAAAGGCGCGTTCACCGGCGCGGTGCGCGACAAGCCCGGCCTGCTGGAGGCGGCCAACGGCGGCACGATGTTCCTGGACGAAGTAACCGAGATGTCGATCCCCATCCAGGCCAAGCTCCTCAGAGTGATCCAGGACGGGGTGGTGCGCAGGGTAGGCAGCGAGACCGTGGACGCGATCGTGAACGTTCGGTTCGTGGCGGCCACCAATCGCGATCCCTTCGAGGCAACCGTGGACGGGCTGCTGCGGGAGGATCTGTACTACCGGCTGCGGGTGGTGCCGATCACACTCCCGCCGCTCCGCGATCGACAGCAGGACATCCCGCTGCTTGCGGACCATTTCCTCCGGCACTATTGGGCGCGCCACCGCGACCCGGAGCTCAAGATGCCGCCGCTGTCCGATGCGGCGCTCGCGGCGCTCCGGTCCCATCCCTGGAAGGGAAACGTCCGCGAACTCCAAAACGTCATCGAGCACGCCGTGGTGCTGGCGGACCCGGGGAATCCCCTGGGACCGGAGCACCTCCCCTTCGAGTCCGAGCACGTCCCGCGACCAGCCCGCGAGCATACGCCGAGTTACGACGCGCTGGTGGGGGAGCGCTATCACGACGCGCGGGAGAAGGTCATCGCGGACTTCGAGCTGGCCTACCTCACCGGACTCGTCAGCCGAGCAAAAGGCAACATGTCGAAGGCCGCCCGCATGGCCGGGGTCGACCGCACCACGCTGTACCGCCTGATGGAGAAGCACGGGCTGGAGCGTGGGTCGATGGTTGGGGGAGCATAACGACTCGTGAAACGTGAAACGTGAAACGTGAGGCGTGAAACGTGAGGCGTGAAACGTGATACGTGAAACGTGAAACGTGAAACGTGAAACGGGAGACGTGATACGTGAAACGTGAAACGTGAAACGTGAAACGGGAGACGGGATACGTGAAACGTGAAACGTGAAACGTGATGCGGGATACGTGATCCGGGATAGGTGATCCAGGACACTTACCGGAGTGGCGCGGCGGCCGTAAGTTTGCGGGGATGCGACAGATAGCCCGGTTCAGGCCGTCCCCCCAATGCTCCCCGTAGAGCTGGGTACCACCAAGGTGCCCCCGGTGGCCGAGCCCACACTTCCCAAGGCATTCGATCGCGAGCACGTGAGGCAGGAGTTTGCCGCGGTGCGCGGGCGCGTGCTGGCCGCTATCGATGCCAGGAGCGAGCGAGACCAGGCCGGGGAACTGCTCTCGGCGGTCGACGCGGCGATCTTCGCCGATCCCGGCACGGTGGAGATTCCGCAAGTCGCGAGTCCGCCGGCCCTCGAGGCGTTGCGTACCCGGGTGGTTCGGGCGTGGCTTCTCTCGGATCCGCCGCCGAGTGGATTTGCGGTCTTGGCGATCATGGCGGCCTTTGACAGCATCGCAACCGGCATCGGCGATCGCGTCGCCGAGGCCGCCCAGGGGGGGGCCGAGCGGACGTTCTCAGAGTGGCTCACGGGGCCCAGCGGCTTGGAACTCGTGGTGGAGGTGGCGCACGATCTGCGCTCACCGCTCACGTCGATTCTCTTTCTCGCGGAGACAATACAGCGCGAGCAAAGCGGTCCCGTGACCGATCTGCAAAAGCGGCAGCTGGGCCTCGTATACAGCGCGGCGCTCGGTCTCAGCACCTTGGCGAGCAACGTGATGGAGCTGGCTCGCGGCGGTACGCGCCTGGCGGACGACCGTCCCGCGCCGTTCTCCATCACCGACGTGCTGCAATCGGTGGCGGACATGGTGCGGCCGATGGCCGAAGAGAAGGGACTGACGATGCGGGTCCTCCCGCCCAAGGTTGACCACCGGCGCGGACCGGCGCAGGCGCTGAGCCGAGTGTTGCTCAACCTGGCAACCAACGCCATCAAGTTCACCGAAGATGGCTTCGTGGAGGTCACCGCCAAGGCGACGTCGCTCGAGGACATCGAGTTCTCGGTGCGTGACTCGGGTCACGGCATCACGCCGGAAGCGCTCGCCACGTTGTTCCAGCCGTTTCGGCCGGGTCCGAAGGGGGATGACATGCGGTTTTCGGGCACTGGGCTGGGGCTGGCACTCTGCCGGCGATTGGTCGGGGCCATGGGATCGACGCTCGAGTTCGAGTCGGATGCGTCGTGGGGCACACGGTTCTATTTTTCACTCACTCTGCCGGCGGCCTGACCCCGGTCGGGGCACGTTGGGAGGAACCACCGAGAGTTGCGCCACCACAACAGTTTACGCCCGGTTGTTGGCGGAGACCAACATGCGGTGCCCCCACGGCTATAACCTTGATGATCGATTGCCGACAATGGCAGACTAAGATATTGTATTGCAAAGAGTTACGCGTTGTCGACTCTTGCGCATGGCACTTGCAGGACGTAAGGCACAAACCATCCTCACACAGCGTAAGGCGACCCCGGTCGTCGGAAACACGAGCCACGAAACCACAGTGACATCGGTCGAATACGAGCAGGTTGTCCGCGGTCTCCGGCCGCTCGTCCACCGCGCGATCTCGGAGGCAAGCCGGGAGCGATGGTGGGCGGAGCGGTGTCGGCGAGCGGTGAACATCCTCGTGGCGTTCGTGGGTCTCGTGCTCATTGCCCCATTGATGCTGTTCATTGCGGTTGCGATCAGGCTCACGTCGCGCGGGCCGGTGATCTACCGGCAGCAGCGGGTGGGGCTGGATCGGCGATCGGCCGAGCGGCGCAGCGCCAACGGCCGGCGGGCGCAGGACGTCGGGGGGCGACCGTTCACGATCTACAAGTTCCGCACGATGCGATCGGACCGTGGCGCGGTTGTCCAGGAGCAGTGGGCCAGTCCCCACGATCCCCGGGTGACGACCATTGGCAAGGTGCTCCGTCAGTTGCGGCTGGATGAGTTGCCCCAGCTTGTGAACGTGCTCAAGGGCGACATGAACCTGGTGGGCCCGCGGCCCGAGCAGCCTGCCATTGCCTCCGAGTTGGGACGCCAGATCTCCGGCTATGCCGAGCGTCACCGCGTGCTCCCGGGAATCACCGGCTGGGCGCAAGTGCAGCACCATTACGACACGTGCCTGGAGGATGTGCGGAGAAAGGTAGCGCTCGATCTGGAGTACGTGGCGCGCCGGTCACTGACGGAGGACTTCAAGATCATGGCGATGACGTTGCCGGTGATCGTGTTCCGGAAGGGTGCGTGGTGAACATGACCGGCATCGCGCTTACTGACCGGACCGGCGCCAGGCAGCTCACGCTTCCGAGCGTTCCTCTGCTGCTTGGCGCGGCGGCGTTCGCCGTGCTGTATTGGGAGCCCATCGCCACGCTCTTGCGGGACTGGTGGAGCGATCCCGAAGCGGGGCACGGCCTGCTCCTCGGCCCGCTGGCGCTGTACCTGGCGTGGAAGAGTGGGATCCGCAAGGACGCGGTGGGCCAGCCCATGTTGGGGCTGGCACTGTTGGTGGGCGCGGTGCTGCTCCGTTACGTATCCGGGCTCGCGGCCGAGCTGTTCACGATGCGGCTCTCGCTGATGGGCGCGGCGGGCGCGCTCATTGTGTTCGCCTACGGGTTCCGCCAGCTCACCCGCTGGTGGCTGCCGGCTAGTCTGCTTCTGCTCTCGGTTCCCATCCCGGCGGTGCTCCTCGGCTCGCTGGCGTTGCCGCTGCAGCTCAAAGCATCGGCGATGGGCGCCTGGATGCTCGAGGCGCGGCACGTGCCGGTGCTGCTGGCCGGCAACGTGATTCACCTGCCCGGCCAGTCGCTGTTCGTCACCGAGGCGTGCTCGGGGCTCCGGTCGATCACTGCCCTGCTTGCCCTTGGAGTGCTGATCGGCGGCATGTGGCTCAAGACTCCATGGTCCAGAATCGCGATCCTGGCATTGGCGATCCCGGTGGCGATGTTGTTGAACGGGATCCGGGTGTTCCTCACCGGGTTCCTGGTGTACTACGTGGATCCCTCGCTTGGCGAGGGCGTGATGCACTTCACCGAGGGATGGGTGTTGTTTGTGGTCGCCTTCGCGATTCTCGGGGGAATCGCCTGGGTGACCAATGGCGTCGAGTCGGCGTGGCTGCGCCGCGGGGCGGCGGCGTGAAGGCGCCCGACTCGATGCGGTGGGCGGCGGTCGGCCTCCTGGGATTGGGGGCGATGTTCGTCGTGGGCGTCGACACGCAGCGTTCGATGCCGCTTGCCCAGCCGCTGGACGAGAGCATTCCAGCCGAACTCGGGGATGCGCGAGCGCGTGACGTGGAGGTCTCGGCGGCCGAGCTTCAGGCCGTCGGCGTGGACGACTACCTCATGCGATCGTATGAAGTCAGCGAAACGGAAGCATCGGGACACCTGCCGTTCACCCTGTACGTCGGCTACTACGCGCAGCAGATGCAGGGGCGGACGATTCACTCGCCCAAGAACTGCCTGCCTGGCGCGGGGTGGGAGGCGCTCACGTCCGAAACGGCGGTGGTGCCGCTCGCGAGTGGTGCGGCCGCGACGGTCAATCAATACATCCTCCAGCGTGGGGACGACCGGGCACTTGTGCTCTACTGGTATCAGGGTCGGGGCCGTGTGGCATGGAACGAGTACACCGTGAAATTCGATCTGCTGAAGGATGCCGCCTTGCGGCAGCGGAGCGACGAGGCCTTGGTGCGGATAGTGGTTCCGGTGGGTGAGGGCGGGATCGGGGCATCGAAGTTGCGGGCCATCGAGGTGGCTCAGAGCGTCGTGCCTGCCTTGAATCAGTCACTGCCGAGTTAGGGGGAGGGAGCGGGTTGACACAGATTCCGTTAGTGAGGCCGGAGGAGAAGGCGCGTGCGGCGGGGCCGTTTGCGCTGCCGCCGGCGGTCACGTACGCGGCCCTGGCCGCGGGCTTGATCTTTCTCATCGGATCGCTGGTGGACGTGGGGACGTTGTGGATCGGGCAGCGGCAGGAGGGACCGCAGTGGGAGTTCGTGGCAGTCGGAAGCACGCTCGAGGCGTTTCCGAGGTTCGCACTGGCGCTCGCCCTCGTGGGGCTGGGCCTGCACTCGCGAGTGCTGCTCGGCACGATTGCTTCAAAGCTCGTTCCCGTTGGGATGATCGTCTTCGCGTTCCTCGCCGGCGTTCTCGGCGTACTCATGGGCATGGATTATCTCGCATTGCGGGCCGAGGTTCTTCCCGAGGCCGCGCAAGTGTTTCGTAGCACCGCTATGAAGTCTGTTTCCCTCAGCGCGTTGTACGTCGTTGCGCTGATGCTGTTTGGCATTCTCGGCTTGCGGAGTGCCGGAACTCGATGAAGATCTGGGCGACGGATCCTGGCTCCGGTGCACGCAAGAAGCGTTCGGTCACGGCTTTTGCCGGTTCCGAACTTCTTGCTGGATGACCTTTTGCGTTATGAAGGGAGGTGAATCGATAGCATGAAGAGAACCTTTCTTGGGCTTGGGCTTGCGGTTGCCTTGTTCGTGGCCGCACCAAGCACAGCTCGAGCGAGTCTCGATCTCAACTCGAGCATGACGGCATTCTGTGTGGACGTCAACTGCACGACTGTGACCTTTGTCCTCAACATCGAGACGCAGGCGTACGTGCAGTCTGTGGACATCTTCAGTCTCAATACGGGTGTCTGGGCCTTCACCAGTTTGGTTTCGGTCAAGGACTCGAACGGGAATTCCCGTACATGGAACTCGACAGTTGGTGCAGGTGGTATCAAGATCCAACTGAACGAGACGTCAGCGCAGCTTGCGTCTGAACCGCTTTTTATCACGGTTGCGTTCGCCAACCAGGCACAGACGGCGGCTGGATTGTTCAATGGCGATCTGGTCTTTAGTGGTCTCGCGTATGGAGACTCGGTAAGCACGCTTCCATCTAACCAGATCAGCTTTGGCGGTACCGTCACGCCTGAGCCGATCAGCATTGCACTTCTCGGGACCGGCCTGGCCGGGCTCGCGGGAGTGGGTGCACGACGCCGGAAGCGTTTTCCTACGGAGTCCGAGTAGCTAGCGACTCGGGGGATGTAGGGGACGCTAGTAGTGGATAGAGGGTCCAGTCTCCGTCGCGACTGGGCCCTTTGTTTTGTGCCGCAGACTGCGCAGAACGTACAGAAACGCACGTGAACGGAGAGCCACAGGAGGCCCGGCGCTCACGACGGGTTGAGAGCGGTCACGGCGTGACACAGCATCTCATCCAGTTCCGCCGCACGCCGCGAGTAGTCAATCGCCGCGCGGTCGACCCGCGGCGTGTGAGCATCGCCCTTCCAGACGGACGCCACGATGCTCGCCAATGTCGAGACGTCGTCCGGCGGACAAGTCTCCACGCCAATGCGGGTAGCCTCTCGCGCCGACGCACTATCTCGTTCGGCAATGACGATGGTTCGCACGCCGCGGGCAGCACACTCGTACAGTTTCGACGGTACCTGCAACGGCTGACCTTGGGCGAGAACGACCGCCAGGCCGGCTCGACCGACCACGCGGTCTGCCTCTTCCCTCGACACCTTTCCGAGCAGTCTCACAGATTGCTGAAGGCCCGAGGCCGGAAGTGTCTCGTCTACGACTTTTCGTTGGCGCTCCTCGATGTGGCCGGCAAGTTCCAGGATCATGTCCTGGGGCGCGACGCCCGGATGCTGTTCGCGGAATCGCACAATCCCGTTTAGCACGGGAGCGATGCTGCGGTTGCCGTACAGCGTGCCAACGTGACAAATGGAGACCGGACGTGGCCGACGGCGGGCCGGTTCGCTGGAGTAGTCCTCTAGATCGACACCGTTGCGAAGTGTGTGGACTCGAGAGGCGGGGTAGGAAGCCTCAAACGCTGACGCCAACTCCGGAGTATTGGCGATCACGCCGTCCGCACGACCGATCAGCACTCTCTCCAGACGCGGGATGACTGCACGTGCCAACCGCGACTGATCGAACGGGCGCCACGGCGAGTTGTCTGACACGACCCGAGCCCAAGGATCGCGGAAGTCGAGGAACCAGGGAATGCTGTATTCCGCGCTGATCAACCGGGCAGCGATATGCACCGAATGAGGCGGTCCGGTGCTCACGAGAATCGGCGCTCGCCATAGTCGCAGGATCGCGCGAGCCTGCGCGACGGCAGGGATAATCCACCCACGTTCCGGGTCGGGAAAGTCGAGGAGAGCAGACACCTCGCGACGCAGGCTGCCCATTGCAAACCGGGCCGCCTCCGGCATCACTGACGCAGCGGTTGAGGCCGTCCGCGCAATGCGCCGTCCGGACCGACTGCGAAGACGCGAAACCACGCTGCGATACGCATCGTTCAATGTGGGGTACGGTACCAACCTATTCACGGCGCCTTCCTCCAGCATGTCGCCCGTGCCATCAGGGGCAGCAGCCGTAACGATGGCAGTCTCCCAACCGAGTCGCCGGAGGTGTTTAGTGAGGCCCGCCCACCGCATCCCACCCACGGCACCGTCGGGTGGGTAATGATAGGTCAGGACCAAGAGCTGCTTGCTGCCCAATGTCCCTCCGATAGCCTCACGCGTCGCCGCGAGCACATCGCCAGCCGGGCGTTGCTATAAGACAATGCTCCACAATATCTTACGATGTTTCTGTAAACCGCGATAGCCGGCAGCTTCCGCGCATAGAGCTGCGGTCAACCCAACCGCCGTCAGGGTCCGTGCATGACGCCTCGGCAGGATAATCGGCAAGTGTACCTTGCTCTTGCGCGCGCGCTGCTCGACGACGTCGGCAACGCCGACGTGAGACGCATACTGGACCGCGTCGCGCGGCTCGCGCCGCTGGCTGCGATGAACACAGCGCTCGACGCGGAGTTCGCTGGCGGTGACGCCGAGCAACTGCTCGATGCGGTCCTCCGCAACGACCTGGGTGACGTGGACGGTTGGAACCGGCGCGAAGCGGGAGACATCACGCTCGCGGCATTGGAGCGTCTCGGTGCACGGCTCGATGCCGACACCCTCGTCGCGGCCCTCGGCACGCTCCCATACCACTATGCCACCGAGCGCCAGCGGTCGCTCGTCGAACAAGCGCTGCGCACCAGCCCCAGACACGTCGGCTTGCTGCGGCGGGCGACGGACCTGCCGGGACCGGGGGACGTGAGCACGCTGCTGCGATACGCCGATTGCGATCGATCGCCCGGAGCAGCCCGACAGGTCGTCGGCAAGCTGGAGCCGTTCAGCGACGGAATGCCGTCAGCACGGGTCGCGTGCGTGAGCACCTTCACTATCCGACCGCTGTTGCCCTATCTGACGATCGCCGGTCACGCAGCCGGCTTCCGAGTCGACGCGCACTTCACCGAGTACGACGGTTGGGCGCGTGAGATCCTGGACCCGGGCTCGGAACTGCGCCGGTTTGCGCCCGAGGTGCTGCTGATGCTACTCGCCTTGGACGACCTCGTTTCGGACCGCGACTACGGCATTGGCACCACGAATCCGCACGCGCACACGGACGCCGTGATGGACCGCGTCGCCGACGCCTTTTCTGCGGCGCGCGCGTGGCATTCCGGTCCCATCGTGATGCACACCTTCTGGACGTCTCGACGCGGGCCCACCGGGGTCATCGGTCAGCGCACGTCGGCATCTCCCGCGGGCTGGGTGGCCGACCTGAACGTGCAGCTGGCCGCGCTTACCGAATCCATGGACGGAGTGTACCTGCTCGACACGGAAGAAGTGTTGCTTCACCGACAGAGTGGCGCGCTCGACGATGCGAAGTGGCGCCACCTCGCTGGAATGCGGCTTGGCTACGACGCGTTATGGGAGTTGGCGCGGGCGCAAGTGCGCTTTCTCGCACCTTCCAAGGGCCTCACGAGGAAGTGTGTCGTGGTTGACCTCGACAATACGCTCTGGGGTGGCGTGGTGGGTGAGGAGGGACTCGCCGGCATCAAGCTCGGGAAGGATTCACCGGGCAGCGAGTATGTCGAGTTCCAGCGCTACCTCGCGTCACTGGCCGATCGTGGCATCCTCTTGGCAGTGAACTCGAAAAACAACCTGGACGATGTCATGGAGGTGTTTCGCGACCATCCGGAGATGATCCTGACGGAGGACAGCTTCGCGACGATGCGCGTGAATTGGTTGCCGAAGACCGGGAACCTGGTGAGCATCGCGGAGGAACTCAATATCGGGCTGGACTCGCTGGTCTTCGTGGACGACAACCCCCACGAACGCGAATTGGTGCGACAGCTGCTCCCAGCCGTCGCGACACCTGAACTGCCCGCTGACCCGGCCCGGTTTCGCGCAACGGTGGAACTCATGCCCGGTTTGCAGACGCTCGCGGTCACCGATGCCGACCGAGCAAGGCCGGGGCAGTACCGAGCCAAGCGGAAACGGGACCAGGTGCGCATCGCGGCCGGATCGGTGGACGACTACCTCCGTTCGCTCGACCTTCGACTGCGTATTGCCCGGGCGCGCGATACGGATGTGCCTCGTGTACACCAGCTCTTCCAGCGCACGAACCAGTTCAACACGACGAGTCGGCGGTACTCCTTGGAGGACGTCAAGACATTCGCCGTTTCGAGCGCCCACCGCCTGTGGACGCTCCATGCCCAGGATCGGTTCGGCGATCATGGACTCGTCGGCGTCGCGCTGGTGCGACGGGGGACGCATGATCACACGGTTGACAGCTTCCTCATGAGCTGTCGAGTGATCGGATACGGCATGGAAACGGCCCTTCTCGCCCGAATCGCCGCGGACGCGACGGCGGATTCGGTGGGACGGTTGATCGGAGAATTCCGAGCGACGGCAAAGAACGCCCCGGCGAAGGAGTTGTTTGCTCGCCACGGTTTCGAGGCTCCTGACTCTCGAGGACAGGAGTGGATCTTGCACGCGGAACGGTTCGCCACGTGCCAAACACCGGACTGGATCACGGTGAGTGACGATGATGGCTCCTGAGGCGCTGATTGCCAGTGTATTCCGTGTCGACCCGGCGACAATCTCCGACGCCACCGAGGCGGGGTCGATCGACGGTTGGGACTCGCTCGGCCATGTCATGCTGATGGCCGAGATCGAGCACACCTATGGGATATCACTGTCGGCCGACCAAGCGATCGGTCTCACATCGGTCCGCGCGATTCGCGAGTATCTCACGGAGCGCGGCGTGCGGTGGTAGCCGCCAGCGGCGCTGAGTAGCGTGGCGACCAGCTCCGTCGTGCCCGCGGGCGATCAGCACGCCCGGGCGTTCGCGGCCTTCTTGCGACAGACATGGGATCCACACGCCACGGTGGAGTCCGTCGAGCGCGGGTGGGACGAGGCCGCGGAAGCCAACCCAGTCCAACCGGGACAGCGATCACCGACATACGTCTTCCTCAAGGACGAGGAGGTCATTGGACATCTTGGCACGCTGCCCGTGGTCCTCCGCCACGCGGGGACCGAGCGGCACGCAGTCTGGCTCAAGGGGCTCATGGTGTTACCCGAGTTCAGGAACGGTCCGGTCGGCTACGGTCTCGTCAAGGCAGCGGATCATCCCTATGCCATGGCGATGGTTGTCGAGGAACCTGCGCGCCGGCTGTTTACGGCCCTCGGGTTCGAGGATCTGGGCTCTGTACCCAACTATCTGTTCCCCCTCGACCCGTCCAGAGTGCTCAGACAAGCAACGCTGGCGCTCGACAGTACCGGGATGCGATCCGCGGCCACCAAGGCCATGTTGCGGCTCGCCAGGCAGCCCGTGGTCGCCACTCCAGCTGGGTGGGCCGTCCAGGCCTACACGCGGCTTCGACTCGCAATGAGCGGTAGGAGGCCGCGACGAGCGCCAGATCGGATTTTCGCCTCGCCGATCGACGAATCCGCGTGCGACGTGCTCTGGGAGCGCATCGCGCCCCACGTGGAGGGACCGGTTCGATCGGGTCGATACCTTGCCACGCGCTACGGCCGTGAAGTCGGTCGCTACGTGACGTTGCCGCTCGGCACCGAGAGCCGACTCCTCGGGCTCGCAGTGCTTCGTCGCCCTTCTGCCCACAACGATCCGCGGCTGGGGTCGCTCAAAGTCGCCACGCTGGCGGACGTCGTGGCAGAGCCGACTGACGGACCTACCATCCGGGCGCTCCTGCGTATGGTGATCGCTGAGGCCGCCTCGCTTGGCAGCGACGCCGTTGTGGCCTCGGCGTCACACCGTCGTCTCCGGACAAGCCTGCTTGCGTGTGGGTTCGTGCCGATCGGCGCCAATATGCACTTTCTCGTTCGCGTTCCGTCCGGCGACCTCCCGCTGCCACCGCTCGACGACTGGTGGCTCACTCGTGGCGATAGCCGGGCCGATGAGTCGTTCTGACGCGCCAATGACCTACCCCGGCGGCAAACGGTTCGCTTTCACCATCATCGACGACACCGATGTCGCTACGGTCGAGAACGTGGCCCCCGTGTACGACCTGCTCGAGCGGCTCGGCATGAAAGCGACCAAGACCGTGTGGCCGCTGTCCTGCCCCGAAGGCAGCCGGGACTTCGGGACGTCGCAGACGCTGGAGGACCCGGAGTATCGGGAGTTCGTGCTCGACCTTGCCAGGAGAGGCTTCGAGATCGCGTCACACGGGGCCACGATGGAATCGAGCAGACGGGAGCGAACGTTACGTGGGTTCGAGGTACTGCGTGAGACCTTTGGGTCCTATCCCCGCGTGCATGCAAACCACGCAATGAATCGGGAAAACCTGTACTGGGGAACCGGTCGCGTAGATAGCCCTACGCTTCGTGGGCTTCTGCGGATCGCCCGCATTCCGAGTGACTACTTCGAGGGCCATCTCGAGAGGTCAGAGTACTGGTGGGGCGACTTCTGTAGGGAGCATGTCGAATACGTTCGGAATCTCACCTTCGGCACGTTGAACCTGGCGCGGATCAACCCGACGATGCCGTACGTCGACCGCGGTCGTCCGCTAGTCAAGTATTGGTTCTCTGCTGCCGATGCCGAGGATTGCCGGGAATTCAACTACTTGCTGCGTCCAGAGGCTCAGGGGGACCTCGAGCGCGACGGTGGCTTCGCAATTGTCGCGACGCACTTCGGCAAGGCGTTCGCGAGCGGGGGGGGGGTCAACGCCCGGACAGTCGAGTTGCTCGAGTTACTTGCGGCGCGCGACGGATGGTTTCCGAATGTGGGAGAGTTACTCGACTGGCTACTTGATCGACACGGCGACCATGTCTTGCAGCCCTCCGAGTGGAAACGGATGCAGTGGCGCTGGTTCCAAGATCTCGTGAGGCGGAAGATGAGGAGTGGCCTACTGCACTAGCCAAATCACCTGCCAACTCGATGGGTCACCTGGCCGGCCATCGGCTGCTGGAGAGGTATCGTGGATATCCCACGTCCAAGCCCATGCCCATTCACTGCCGGCACCGTAGCAAACGGAGGTTGTCGCAGTCGAACCACCCTCGCCAGACCAATCACAGCGGCCAATGTGAAATACAAATAGGTAGAGTAGGAAACGGATAGAAAGATCGATCCGACTACGAAAGTGAAGAAGCTCGCCTCGAGTGCGTGCGCCAGCGCCCGGTGCTGGTCACTGCCGGTTCGTCGCATCTTTCGAAGAGCACGGAAACTCGAGATCAAGATCATCAGGTATATCGCAAGCCCGACCATTCCCAGTTCGGCTCCAACGAGCACGAACGCACTGTGAGCCGTGGACCACTTGAAACCGCGACCAACCCTCGCCTGTGCAAGCGCGACATCCGATAGACCTTCGGCCGTCCCAAAGCCTGCCACACCGACTCCAAGTACCGGGTTGTCGAACATGTAACCCATCCCCCTCTTCCAGACTTCCATTCGGCCGGCGTCACTTCCTCCCACCCAGTTGTAATCTTCCGTGGGATTGAAGATCGAGCTCACTCGCTCCCAGTATGAATCATCAGCAGCAAACACAACTAATACTGAACTCAACGCGATCAGCGCTACTCTCCGTCCCCGCAGTCTCCGCTCACTCGTCGCTAGCCAGTACCCGATGAACGCCACCAACGCAATGAAACCGCCTCGGGAGCCACTTTTCACGACCGTCGCGAGGAAAACGAGTCCCGCACCCACCGCGATCCACTTCGCTGCGGCATGCTTCCGCTCAGACAGCCAATAACCCACAAAAGGCAACGTACATGTGACGAACAAGGCGAGATCATTCGGGTCGTAGCTGGCGCTCGCACTGGCCAGGCGCTCATCACCAGGTCTCCCCAAGAACAAGCTCATCCCGCTGTGAATCAGTGCCCCCACAACCATCGCGTATGCGAAACGCCTAACGTCGATCTCGTGCCGCACGCTCGCCGCCACTACGATCAGCAACGCAAATGTCTTCACGAAATCGCCCGTAATGAAGGCAACGCTACCACCCGGATATAGACTCCCCGGGACAGATAGGAGCATTATAACGAAGAACACGGCAACCCACCGAAGGATCGGGTGCCGAATGACGTTGATAGATCGTCGACGATCTCGATCGACCATCAGCAGGGCGAGTGCCGCGAGCGTGAGCACAGGGACAATCCGCAGACGTCCGGCGATCACGAATATCTCTTGCAGTCGCCACACGTAGGTGAAGAGAAGGCCAACGATCACCCAGTTCAAAGCATCGAACCTGGGCAGCGCCGAGGAACGCGCCTTCCGACCCATCGCGGTTTGGTTCACAACGTTCCCAGCAACGTGCCTGTCCTCAATCATCTGACGTCGGCATTGAGGCGCCTTGACGTACCCAAAGCGTCACCCCAATGACGTTATTCTTGACGAAGCGCGCTTGATCGGTCGGGGCGAAGTTCTTCCGTATGACACGGTGAATCGCCGACGAATCCGCCGGCCACGATGCAACCAGCCACACTCTGGATTCGTCTCCCAACAGGCGCGCCAACTCCCCATGGTCCTGAGCACCTTCCACCTCACAGCACCCGTTCGCACCCCTCCAATAATACCTAAACGCAGGCGTGAGCCAGTCGGGCAGTACATAGATTACATCCCCCTTCTGCGCACGTCGAGATACAAACGCGGCCGCCTCACGCCACTGTTCCTTGCCGAATTCGCTCCGCCGGTAGAAGTGCCACAGCGGAATCGCAGTAACCAGCGCCAGAAGGGTAGCAATCACCGCAAACCTCAGCTTCTCCGACTCGCGCAATGCCATCAGCTGCTCGCCAACGATGACCAGGACAAAGGGAAGGCAGACGATGAAGTACCGCTCGCCCACTAGGATCCGAACGGGCGAAAGCACGAGCGTGATCAGAAACGGCGCAAACGTGCTCGCGAGGATGAGACGTCCGCGCCACCCGGACTGCAGCATCCGGCGGGTTCCCGCGAGCACGAGATAACCGAAAACGACCGCGCCAGGAACGACGACTCCTAGATCCGCACTAACGACTTCGATAATGTTCGCTTGCCAGTCCCCATTGGCAAGCACCTCCGCGTAGCCCAGTGCGAACCGCATGAAGGTGTATGGAAGACTGAGCAAGACGTGCGACCACCCCTTCCACATCTGTTCGTTGTGCTGGCCTGTCAAGATCACAAACAGCCAAGGAGCGTACGCGACAGCGACCAACGCCTGCACAGCGAGGAGACGAAATACCTTCGCACCTCGATAATCCCTCCACCACATCACTCCCGCGAGGTGGGATATCATGAGAATCGAGAAGAAGAAATGGGTGTACACTCCGACCGAAGAGCTGACGCCGTACCACACGAGCCATCTCCCGTCTTCCCTCTCCAGCCAGCGCGCGAGCGCGAGAGAAGCGACGATAGCCAGGAATCCGAGCAGTGTATACATCCGAGCTTCTTGCGCATAGTACAGATAGAAAGGCGACATGGCCAAGAGCACCGTTGCGACCAACGCCGCCTCAACGCGGCTGCAAAGCATCTTCGCGAAGTGCCACATGAAAGGAATCGAGGCAGCGGCAAAGACCACGGACAACGCTCGGAGCACGAGTTCGGAATCGCCCAAGCGCATCCACAGCCGGAGGATGAAGTAGTACACAGGGTGTTGCTCGGGCATTGCGCGGAGCAGGCTCCACATTTGCGCCCAATCCGCGGAAACGATCTGGAGGCTCAAAACCTCGTCTCGCCAAAGACCGAATCGCCCTAAGCCGGCAAGTCCCAAGGTCGCGGCGACAAGTGTCAAGCCCACCACGGCGAGGCGTCGCAGGCGGGAAGTCGTCGCTGTCACCTACCCTCATTGAAGCCAATGACTTCACGCTCGACGTATTCCGGACGATGCTTCACCTCGTCGTAAATCCTCGCCACGTACTCGCCCAAAACACCGAGCGACAGGAGCTGGACGCCGCCGAGGAACAGCACGAGGATGGCAAGAGTCGTGAAGCCCTGGGGAATGAACTGCTCCGAGAATAGCCGCTGAAAGAAATACACGGTCGCGAGACCGAAACTGGCGACGGAGACTGCTAGTCCTAATGCGTACGAGATTCGTAGGGGCACGTAGGAATAGGATATCAGCCCATCCAGTGCGAGCTTGATGAGCTTCGCCGTCGTATACTTGGGTTCGCCCGCGAAGCGGGCACTCCGTTCGTACTCCAGCTCCGTCTGGCGAAAGCCGGCCCAGGCGCGCAGGCCACGTAAGAACTTGTTCCGCTCCGGAAGCTGCTTGAGGAGCCCCACGATGTTCGCATCCAGCAGCGAGAAATCGCCCGCGTCGAGGGGCATACGGATGTACGCGACCTGCCGCAACAGGCGGTAGTACCCTGCATACAGCAAGCGCTTCCACAGGCCCTCTTTCCGCTTGCGGCGCACCGCTACCACCACATCGAACCCTTCGCGCCAACGGCTCACCAATTGTGGAATAACCTCCGGTGGGTCCTGGAGGTCACCGTCCATTAGTATTAAGGCCTCACCGGTCGCACGTCGTAGGCCCGCATACATGGCAGCCTGATGACCGAAGTTCCGCGATAGATCGATGAGCTTGATGCGGGCGTCGTCGCGCGCATACGTCGTCAATCGTTCCAGTGAACCGTCCACACTGCCGTCATTCACGAAGATGATTTCATACGCGTCGTCACCTGCCGCAAGCACCTCCTCCAGACGGCGGCGGAGTTCGGGAAGCGTCTCGAACTCGTTGCAGATTGGAATGACGACCGATACTACCGGGGCGCCACCGGTCGTCGTTTTCGCCGCAGGATGCTGGCGGTCCATTTATGGCTCCCGTAACGTGGGAAGAGGCGCCGGAGAATCATCAAAAAGCCATTCCACGAGGCGTACCGCCACGACAGCGTTTCCGTACTCGTTGAGATGCCCGTCATACATATGGTACGGGTATCCGGCCCGAACCGAATCGAGCACCGAATACATGGAAATGTGAGGAACCTCGAATTCCCCAGCGAGTTGCCGGTAGAATTCACCTTCTGGATATCGCTGCGCCAACAAATCGAGTTTGCTGGGGAATATGACCGCCGCGAATTCTGCATCCCGAGATCGTACCTCTTCGACGATCTCCTCGTAGAAGTCTCGATAGAACGCCTTCAAGCGATCGGCTTGTCCCGATTCTCTACCAGACTCGAGCACCGACCATGTGCCCAGTGGTGTGTCATACGCCACGTCATTGCGGATCAACGCCGCGAACACTCGATACGTCAAGAAGCGTATCAGTGATATGTCATAGCCGGGAACGACGCGGCGGAGCACGTTGCCCCACTGGTTATCGTGCTGCACCGCGCCGACGTTTTCTTGGTGACCGATGGAACCGGGGTTGGTGAGATCGGACAGGTCGTTCTGGTATTGACCGAGCACAATGGCGTCCGGTTCGATCAGATGCCACGTCTCCCGCACGCGATCGAGTTGTTGCTCAATCGTCGTCATGCGTTCGGCGACGTTGAAGAACCGGATACACCGATCCGGATTGCGCCTCGCGCTCAACCTACTCAGACGCATGAAATAACTGTCTTCCCAGTCGACACCGTCACCAAAAGTGAACGAATCACCCGCAAACACGACGTGCTTGCACTGTCCTTTCGGAAGCACGTTGACGAGTTCGTCGCCGGGGAGACCAAGGGAATTTAGTGGGGTCGTATTGACGTGCGACCACGGCCAGTGCCCGATGGACATCGAGTAGTAACTGAGTCCAGTGACGGGGTCCGTTCCGTGTTCGATGGTGGCGCGATGGATCGTGAGAAACGCCAAAAACTGTGCGACAAGAACCAGCGCTAGTACCGGTGTGAGACTGAACAGAACGATCTTGAGTTTCTGCTGCAACGTCCCTCCCTTCCACCGAAGCGTCATGATGTTGCCCTCTCCCGCTCGACGTCGTTGCGGCCGCAGAGCCTGGCGACAGCGTCCTGCTCGAGCAACCAATCCGACAGGGAGTCAGCAGCCATTCTGTATCCAATGGGTCGCGGATGACCGTCCAACGGAAGGAAGTAGAGCGATGTGTCCGGGAGCGCGCTCTCCCGAAGCACCGGAGAGAAGTCCCACCACGGTATCTCCCGGGCGCTCAGCATGTCCGCTAACCACTCCAACTGGCCATTCAGTGTGCTGTCCCAAACCGAGTGGTGTGATGGGTACACGGCCACCGCCAAGGGGACTTCCTTCTGCGCAAGCGAGTCGTGCAGCGCATACAGCCGATCCGTGTACTCGCGTCTCAGGCTCGTGACCACGCTGTCCGCGTCGCGATCCCAAATCGCCTGCGCACTCTTGCCGGCGCGATTGCGCGCTTTCGCGCGCACTTTGAGCAGGAGGTTCCACAACGCAGTGCGGCGCGCTACAGGGTACACCCAGGACAGCGGCGGGCGAGACTTCACTTCGCGATTGCTTTCGAGCTGGGGCCAGAGGGGGTGGGTCAAATCTTGGACGTCGTTCTCGTAAAACATGAGCAGCACGAGGTCGGGGCTCGCCCGCAAGCCCCTGAGGGCCAGCGCAGCCTGTCCGACGATGGTTGACCCTCCGAGCCCGGCATTGATCACGGTGGCAGGCCCGCACGCATCCTCGAGCTGACGTTCGAGCTGCACGGGGAGCGTCGAAGAATCGTCCACGAACGCACCGTACGTGAAGGAATCACCAACTAGCAGGATGCGAAGCTCGCCTTCGGGTTTCGCCAGGGGAAAGTCCTCCCCCCGATATCCCCACCGGTTAACGGTGACCTGATACGGGAGCCCCGGGTCAGAGCGATCGACCAAGGACTGGCCTGGGGCGTGGATGCCGGGGATTCTCGCGAAGTCGCCAGCCGTGACCGTGGACACCCCCTGGCCCGGGACGCTGGGGACGAACCGCAGGATACCCTCTGCAACGGCAAACGCGGAGAGGACGGCCAACAGGACCGCAGTCAAGCGAAAAACCGTCTTCTTCATGCGGAGTGATACTAGCAAGTTGCGGTGGCAGGTCCAACAGCCAACCGGATGCAGGAACTCAAGGCATTGTTTGACATAGAGTTACAGCAACGCCGAACCAACAAGACGGTATCCTAATCGACGAGCGATCGCACGAATGTTGCTCGGACGCAACAGTCACCACATCTCCCCGTCGGAATCCGCGAGAGTCACGTGCCATGCGCCGGGGTGGTCGGCATCTGGCAGAGGCTGCGACGAGTGCACCCACAGCGAGTCGATCGGAAGAGGACGAGCGGGGCGGTATCGCAGGGAGCGAAATGCTCGTTCGACGGCTGGTTGCATTCCATGGCACACCGCGAAATCGACGCCTTGCCTGGTGAAGAGGTCGTCACACGCAGCAATGACCGAGCGGGCGGCATTCTCGTCCTCGGCGAGGATGTCCGCTATGATCCCTTTCCTCAGCCCGTCTGCGTGTTGGATCCGGCATACGGCGTACGCCTCAAGCGGGCCGTTGGGTGGCGCCTCCAACACCGTGTATCGTTTATGCGGAATGTCGACGAACCTCCAATTGAGGATGTCTTGCGTCCGTTCGCACAGATACGGGGTCTCTTGCGCAACCCGCGTAAACAGGTCGTCGGCTCGCCTGTCGAACCTGCTCAGCTCGACAGCCTTCAGCGCGTTCGTGGTCGTCGGCCGCCGGACACTCGACAACGACCTGCCGAGCCGCAGCAACGCATTGGCGACCGAGCCCATGATACCAGACAACGGCAATGACGACCGCGAGGCGACGATCCGGTCCGCGCGGTAGATCTTCTTCATCGTGCGGAAGCTGCCAAGCTTCAGCCAGCCTTCGGATTGGATTAGCGAGAGAATCTTCTGGTTGTGCCACAGGCTGAGCATGGGTCGCTCCGACGGTTCCACGGACTTGGCTTGGAGGCTTCGCGCGATTCCTCGTCCGCGAAATGCCGGATCGACGAGTGCCTCCTGCGTGAACACGACCTCGATGGGATTGCCAAAGTGGTAGACTCGTGCGGCCATCCTTCCCCAGTATCCGACGATTCGACCCTCGACCTCCGCAACGAGATAGTCGAAATCTGGATCAAACCTTGGGTTCCTATCCCTGAGCCAATGGAGCGCGCTCAAACGATGCTCGGGAGATGGCGCCCCGGTTACCTCATAGAGCGACCGAATCGCCTGATAATCGCTCTGAGACAAAGGACGGATAGTAGCGTTCATTCTGGAGACTCGCCCGGTTTGCGCCGAATTACAGTCTGACTGGCGAGCCCTTCATACAATGCAGAGTACTCCTCAGCGACACGATTGACGTCGAACCGCTCGGATACGGTTTTTCGCCCAGCGTCACCAAGTCGCCAGCAAAGATCCGGCTCCTTCGTCAAGGTGACCAGGTGTTCGGCAAACGCGTCGGCGTCGCCGTGTTTGACGAGATAGCCCGTGTAGCCGTGTTGCACGATCTCCGAGTTACCTCCCACCGCCGTCGCCACTACTGGTAGTCCCCAAGCCATTGCCTCGAGAAGGCTGATCGAGAGCCCCTCTGTCGAAGATGTGAGGATGGCAACATCCATGGCTGGATACACGTCGGCTTGCAGCTCCCCGTACCCTGCGAAGGTCACGAGGTGACCGAGGTTGCGCTCGCGTATGCGAGCCTGTAGGTGCCGAAGCGCCGTATTCCCGAAGACCACGAACAGAGCGCTCGGCATTGAGGGGATGTTGCTCATCGTGGTTAACACATCGAGGAAGAATTGCGCTCCCTTCACGGACCGATTGAGAGTTTGGGCTCTTCCGCAAAATCTGTGGGTGATCTGACCGCTCATTTCCGGGTATGTCGGCGTTCATCAGGCAACGGCGTCTGGGATAACGAAGGGTGGATCCTGCGGGGCAGGTGGCCATGATGTGTTGTGCGATAACCCATCACCACCACAGGCCCCAACAGGATGCAACTCAAAACTATCCTCAACCGGGTCGAAAAGCACCGGTCCTTCGTCTACGACCATACTCGGTCTTGGCTTGACCCGGCTATGCGGGAGCTCCACATAGCCGGGTCTATGCGGAGTTCGGGACTATGCGGAGCATTGCTGGAGGACCGCGTGCTCTCGGGCGATCTGGGGGCATCGTACTCCGCATAGTCAGAGGGCTTCGAGGAAGGAGAGGAGGCTCTTGGTCGCCTTGAACCGGACGGGCCGACGGGGCCCGGGGTCTTCAAGGCGCTGGAGGGCGGCCTCCTTCATCGCGAGATCGGCCTCGACGTAGAGGTGGGTGGTAGCCGTGTCCTCGTGGCCGAGCCACATGGCGATGACCGTGATGTCGACGCCGGACTGGAGCAGATGCATGGCCGTGGTATGGCGCAGCGTGTGCGGCGAGATCGGGCGCGCGAGGAGAGAAGGACAGCGCTCGGCGGCTTTCCTGATCGCGAGGCCCAGGCGCTTCTCGACACCGGAGCGCGACAAGGGGTGGCCAGCGCGGTTGGGGAACACCGGAGCGTCAGGGTTACGGTCGAGATGCGGGAGCCACGCACGGAGCTGCCTGGATGTGCTCGTCCAAAGTGGGACGACGCGCTCCTTGCGCCCCTTACCATGCAGAAGCAGAGCGGAAGCGCGATCGAAGAGGATATCAGCGATGCGTAGGCCCGTGGCTTCTGAGACGCGGGCAGAGGATGTCGAGGGTCCACGAGTCGGGAGGTTGTTGATGGGTCATGGGATGCTCCTTTCCGGCCTTGAGGGTCGGAAGCAGCATCCGAACTATGCGGAGTCCCGGCCAGAGATCACGGCCATAACCCCTTCGTCATAGCACACTTGCGCGAACGGCGGTGCGCCGGACTCCGCATAGTCCCGAACTCCGCATAGACCCGGTTTCGTGGACACTTCACCCTTTGGGGGAGGAGGAGTCCCGATGCCGAGAACCCGACGTGCGTACCCGCCGGAGTATCACCAGCAGCTGATTGACCTGGTCCGGGTGGGGCGGACGCCCGAGGAGCTGTCCCGCGAGTTCGAACCCAGTGGCCAGACGATCCGCAACTGGGTCTCCCAAGCCGCCCGCGATGGCGGCCAGCGGAGCGATGGGCTCATCCGTGCGGAGCAGGCAGAACTCCGCCAGCTCCGCCGTGAGAATCGCCAGTTGAAGCTCGAGCGGGAGATTTTAAAAAGGTTCTTCGGGGAATTCCGGGAATGACGGTGCGTGACAAGCGGGTGATGTGGTGCCATGCTCATGCCCTCACGGGCAAACCGAGGGTTGGAGCATGGCGTACGACGAGATCACCGCGCTGCTTGGCGGCTGACGGCTTCGAGATCGTCAAGGTCCAGCGAGAGCATCCCGCGAGCGGGAGCCCGCAGGTCGTGATCGAGTTGACCCCGGGGCCGGCGGTCGCGCGTCGCTGTGGTCGGTGTGGCGCGGGGACGGTCGAGGTGCACGATACGACCGTGCGTCGGATCCGCGAGTTGCCGATTCTCGATGCCGAGACGTGGCTGCTGGTCCCGCTGGCGCGGGTGCGGTGTCCGGCGTGTGGGCCGAGCACCGAGGCGCTCCCCTGGCTGGAGCGGTACGCGCGGATGACGAAGCGGTTCGCCGAGAGCGTCGCCCGCTTGGCGCAGGTGCTCCCGATCACGGAGGTGGCGGACCACTTCCGCTTAAAGCTGGGACACGGTCAAGGCGATTGATCGCGCCGCGCTCGCGGCGCGGCTGGGGCCGGTCGATCTCACCGGGGTGCGGCAGATCGCGATCGACGAGTTCGCCATTCAGAAGGGGCATCGGTATGCCACCAGCATCGTGGATCCGGTGACCACGAAGGTGTTGTGGGTCGGGCGCGGGCGGGGCCGGGAGGACATCCGGCCCTTCTTCGAAGCTGCTCGGCCCGGAGGGCTGCGCCCAGCTCCGTGCGGCCGTGATGGATATGAGCGAGGCCTACGAGTTGGAGACCCGGGCGCACTGTCCCCAGGCCGTCATCGTCTACGACCTGTTCCACATCGTGGCCAAGTACGGCCGGGAAGTGAGCGATCGCGTGCGGCTCGATCTGACCAATCGGCTCGCCCGTGCCGCGGGCCCCAACGACCTGCGCACCCGGGCGCGCCGCCGGGTGATTAAGGGCACACGCTGGCTGCTGCTGCGGAATCGCGAGAACGTCAACACGCCACGCGATCGCGTACGGCTCCGCGAGGTGCTGGCGGCCAACCGCCCCCTGTGGGTCGTCTACGTGTTGAAGGATGCCCTCAAGCGCCTGTGGCGCTATCGCTATCGCAGGGCCGCCCTGCGGGCCTGGCACCAGTGGTCCCACCTGTGCCAAGCTGACCCCCACCGCTCCCGCATCAACCGCACCGCCTCGACCTTGAACTCGGGGCTAAACGCCCGACGCCTGCACCCCAGCCCTGCCTTCTTCGACTTGCTCATAGCACACCTCCACCCCGAACTTAACGGAGTATTGAGGTGTCCACCAAATCGGGTCAGGTCCAAAAAGGATGATGCACTCAAGCCCGAACGATGGCCGTCATGTGTTCCTGGTGGGAACGGGTCGCTGCGGTTCGACCATCGTCTACTCAATGTTAGCCATGCATCCCGATCTCGCGTGGCCGTCTAGTTGGTTGACGATTGCTCCCCGCTGGCCAATTGTTTCGCTAGCAAATCGCATCTGGAACCTTACCATGTTTGACGGACTTCGAGAAGCACGGTTCGTCCCGAAGCCCATCGAGCCCAACTCGATCTTCGAGCGGTGGACCAACTCTTTCCAGCGCGAAGGCGAGACAGGCGACGACGAAGTCCAGGCAGTAAAGTCTGTGGTTGGCAAGATCACCGCATACCACGGCAAGAAGCGCTTCCTAGCAAAGCTCGTGGGGAGGCCGGTCAAGATTTCCCTTCTGTCGCGAGCGTTTCCGTACGCCACATTTGTCCACGTCACAAGAGAGCTCAAGCCAACCGTTTCCTCGCTGCTCAAAGTCGATTTCTACAATCCACGCGGCGGAATGGAACACTGGCATTGGGACAAGATCCCAGACACCTACTTTCAGCAGTATCAACGGCTCAACGAGGCTCCAGAGGTGGCGGCCGCCATCAAGTTCCTCTTGAATCGCAAGGAGCTGAACCTACAGCTGCGCCAACTACCGGCTGATCGGTGGACCAGACTCCAGTACTCGAGCTTCGTGAGCGATCCAGCAGGGAGCTTGAGAGAGATCTGCCGTGTGGCTGGATTGGCCGTGGATGACACGATTGCCCGCAGATGGGAGAGGAGGCGGGTGCGGGTTGGGTCCGATATCAAGTGGCAAACGGCCCTTTCACTTGATCAGATCAAGCGACTCGACTCGCTGACGAGACCACCTGACACATCGTGACGAGGCCTGACCGTTGCTGGATCATCGCGGCACCTCTGAGCAAGGATCCGCGCCGGTGCGCGCCATCCGGCCTGTGACACCCGAGCTCATTAGCGTGGCAGGGGTGTTGCGCTCGTGCAACACTTTTCGTCGCATTCCAAAGTCACTCGAGGGAAGGTACGCGAAGTAGGCATTGCGCTTGCTGATAACTCGGGTGTACTTAGTTTGGTGCGGGTCGTCAACGGGACCTGAAATCACCGAGGTAGTGGTAATGGCACGCCGTGCGACAGGGATTTTCCTAGTTCTTGCACTGTTTTGCTGCGACATAGGTGGCAGCCTGGGAGAGGCGGGTGCAGGCAGTTCCGGGGATGGGACGGGGGCGCCAGGAGCGAACTCGACGTCCGCCGGTACAGTCGGAATCGTGGGAGTTACGCCGAGTTCCGCGAGCCTCGCCATCGGCGACACACTCACACTCGCGGCAGCAACGTTCACGGCCGACAGCACTCCACTGACCGGCCGCGTCATCACATGGCAAAACAGTAACGGCACAGCGGCCGTTTTGTTGAAGGCCGGAGGAGACGAGGTTCAGTTGGTCGCTCTCGCGGCCGGAGACGCTGCAGTAACGGCCGAGAGCGAAGGCGTTTCTGGATTGGCCAACGTGGTCGTAAGAGAGCGGCCTGTGCGTGAGGTGTTCTTCGTCGAGGATTTCCAACGGTATACATCCACGGAGGACTTGCGGATAGAGCGTGAGCATTGGAACGAGGACCGAGTTCTCAGTTCCAGCAGCTTGTTCTACCTTGACACTACCATGGGAATTCCCGAGTTGGGGATTAAGCAAACGATGCGGTATGAGCAGGTAGATCGCCGCATAGCTGCGGCAGACCCATGCACCAATACGACGATCACCCGCGAGCTTCGATGGGATGCAATTGGTTTGCCTGCCCTCGCTGAGGTGTGGATTGAGGTGTGGGTACGTTTCTCGCCGCAATGGAAGACGTTTTGGTACGACGATTATGTGGCTGCAGGAATAGCCTGCATTAACAGCGCGTCCCAGAAGCTCATATTCTTCAGACCACTCAATTCGCTTGGTGGCCGATGGGATTTTGATGTCGGAGTGTTTGGCGGCACATGGTTGTTCGGCAACCGCTTCGAAGACGGGGGCGCAGTAACCAGCTCCTTCTGCCGGCTGCCGCACTCCTGGTTTAATGACAGATGGCAACGGATCCGATTCCACCTTAGAGGCGCGAGTGCGTCTGGCACCAAAGACGGTGTCTATGCTTGGACGATTTCTGCGCCAGACGGCCAGGACGCTGCTTCGACTCCATGTGCCGGCTGGACATTCCCGCAGTCCGTGGCCATCGGTGAGGTGAACGGCGGATTTGTCGGAATGGCGCTGGGCGCAAACATGAACCGCGGACCATTGCAAACGCAATCCTATTGGTGGGGACCGATTACCGTGTTTGACACAAATCCTGGATGGGGGTTCTGACCGGAGGTCTTGCCACAGGACTTCTTCTCCCGCACTGGTTCTGGCTCATGCTTCGTCACGACCGCCACGTTGCCAGCCTGATGCCGTACCGTTGCCAAAGACTGGGCGCTGTCACCGGGCAACGCCCGCCCGTCAGCCGCTCTCAGTCGGACCACGCGGGGCAGCAGCCAATAGATGGATGAGCCCTGCGCCGTGCTGCTACGAATACTCATACCCACGCACAATCGCCCCCGACTCCTAGAGCGCACGCTGGAAAGTCTCGCCGCCGCCGAACATCCGCCAGAGTTCGACCGAGTGATGGTAATTGAGAACGGCGGCGCCTCTCACTCCCGTCGTGTCTGTGAACAACTCAATTCACGCCTGCCTATCGAGTTTGCCTCGCGGGCGGAAGCTGGGAAGAGTAGGGCGTTACAGTGGGGACTGCGCAGAATCGGGGACTCTTTCGCTTTATTCCTCGACGACGACGTTAGGGTGGCGCCAAATACTCTTGTAGCCTATTCACAAGGGGAACGTCTTAACGAAAGCGACGCAATTCTCGGCGGCCCTCTGCTAATCGACTATGAGGAGCCTCCACCTCGATGGCTGCTCCCGTACCTCCCGCGGTCAGTCACTGGATGCCCTGGTGATCCAACACTGACAGGGGAACCCTACTTTAGCGGTGCGAATTTCGGTGTTCACGCAAAACTCCTGTTGGAAGCGGGAGGCTTCGATGAGAGGATTGGCCCGGGCGCACGTGTCCCGGGTACAGAGGGGAATCCGACGGGGCAGGAGTCCGAAGCCCAGGCAAGATTGATCGCCTTGGGCTGCAAACCGAAGTTTCTGCCCGAAGCGAAGGTGTGGCACTACGTTCCGCGAGACCGCTGTACGCCTCAATGGGCACTGCATCGAGCTGAACGCGTGGCTATGTCTTCAGCAATCCGAGCAAACCAGGGTCATAATCGTCGATCGCTCGCGAGAGTTCCTTATTGGGTGTGGAAGGATCTGGCCACGTCTCTGCCAGCTCTAACGGCTTCGTCCGTGATGCGGGATGAGCAACGGTTTCTTCTGCGACGTGGGTTCTATGCGGCGCGCGGGTATCTGAGAGGTTACCGACAGCAAAGCTCTCATCCTGATGACTGAGGCGTTGGACCAACTGCGTATTGTCGCGGTCTCCCAGAATATATGGGACGGCCAATGGATGAATCGCCAACACATGATGTGGGCAATGCAAAAGCGTTGCGAGGTCCTGTACGTTCAGGAGCCCGAGGGGTGGGGCCAGAGCATCCCGCCGCGTGACGAGTCTGTCGCCATCCCCAGGCTAGATCGCAGAAGCGAGAATCTGGCCGTGCTCCGCTTGCCCAAGTTGCTTGCCAGCCGTTCAGTATCCGGGGCGTGGAACCAGACAGTCAGTTCGTTCAAAGCAAGACTCATACGGCGCTATGCACAAAAAACACACGCAACCGCAACCGTGGCCTATGTGTGGCAACCCGAGCTATGGCACTATGTACGAGCGCTACGCCCCACCGTTTCGGTTTACCATCTCTTCGACCTGGTAGACTACTACTACCAGGAGTCATACAAGAATCACCCGGTCCGAGCTGCCTTTGAAGCTGCATGCCGCGAAGCAGATATCGTCCTAGCCGGTACGAGTGCGCAGGCCAGTTACATACCCAGGAGTGATGTCGAAATACTGCCTAATGCAGTACCCCTCGACTGGTATAACGACAGTGCCGTTGAGCCTCCTGACTTAGCGCTGATACCGCGGCCTCGTGTTGGGTATGTGGGTTCTATCAATCGCAAGTTGGATCTTGGATGGCTAGAGGCGATTTCATCGCGGCCCAAGCTACATCTCGTGCTCGTCGGACCACTTGGTGAACTTTCACCTGAACAGATGAAACGGCTTGGACGGATCCGCGACCGCCCCAACGTTCACTATCTAGGTCCGAAGCCCGCACGAGAAGTTCCCCTTTACACTTGCCACCTCGATGTGGGGCTGCTCTGCTATCGTCGGTCGACGCATATGGAGTTTGCTTCACCGCTCAAGCTCTATGAGTACTGCGCTGCGAGGATCAGGATAGTAGCCGCGCCGCTCACCGCGTTGCTGCAGGAGGATCAAATCAAGACGTTTGTCACTTTTGCCGAGGAGCCAGAATCGGCGGCACAGGCGGTGGAAGACCTCGCTATGGCAGGGTCGAACACGCACGCGTTGGAGCAGCGTCGGTTCGCCGAGGAGAACAGCTGGGATGTAAGGGCGGAGAAGTTGACTCAACTCATCATCAAGCGCCTTTCGACGCGATGACTTGGCATCTCAGAGACCGTTGCGTCGACGTGGCGTAGAGCCGAGTCAATCCCATTTCTAGTTGAACTTCGGGTGGCACCTCCACGTGTGGACGCCTACGCGACGTCCACCTGAGCCTTGTTCGTCGTGCGCAGCGCCTCGGCGAGCCGCGGCACATGCCGATAGCCCTTCACCTTCCGCAACCGCAGCTCGATCAGCAGCAGCGCCGCCGCACACCACCGCTGCTTCTGCTCGCTCGTGCGCCAGTGATCCACCTTCCCCGTCCGGTGTTCCACCTGGGCCATGATCGACTCGAGCGGATTCGTTGTCTTGAAGCTCACCCCAAGCTCGGCGAACAGCCCGAGCCGGTGTAGCGTCAGCGTCTCCTCCAGTCCCTCGGCCAGGCTCTTCGCCGCCGAAAGGTTCACGAGCTTGAGTTGCGCCTCCAGCCGGCGCAGCGCGGCCCGGGCCGGCGCGTACGTCGACTTCCCGTAGGCCGCCTGGAGCTTCCGTCGCCACGTCGCCTGCTCCCCCCGCGGGAGATGCCGCACCACGTTCTCCCGCTTGTGCCACTGACACCGCTGCACCTGGGCGACGGTGCCGAACACCTCGGCCACCGCGGCGCACAACCCCTTGGCCCCATCGAGCACGACCAACAGCCCGTCCTCGGCGCCGAATCCCCGCTCGACCAGCTCGCGCAGCAACGCCGCGCACACCCGCTGATGCTCCGTTGCCGTCTGCACCAGGCCCAGCACCCGCTTCTCGCCCTGCAGCGTGACGCCCAGCGCGATCACCAGCTCGTCATCTGCAAACGTCTTCCCATCCAGGAACAGCGCCACCCACCGCTCCCCCGCCAGCGAGCGCTCCTGGAGCTCCTGCAACCGGCGCGCACTCGCCCGCACGAACCGCCGCGAGACGCTCGAGGCCGAGAGTCCGAAGGCCGTCGGCACCGCCTCCGCGCACGCCGCATACTCCCGACACGCCAGCCCACCCAGGACCCGACGGAACAAGCCCTCGTCCACCGCCCGCGGCTGCTGCAGGTCCTGATAGCTCTCCAGCGGCACCTCCACCTGCCGGTGCCGGTCCCGCACCCGCGGGACCACCACCGGCAGCTTCTGGTCCGCCAGGTACACCGAGCCCTGCTGCTGCCCCCACCACACCAGCCCCGGCCGCCGACCCTGGCGCGCATGGCGCTCTCCGGCCAAGGCAATGACCTCCCGCTGGAGCACCTCCCCGACGGCCTCCAGCCCGAGCGGGATCAACGCCTGAATCAGAGCGATGCGCGCCTCCAGCGCGGTCGGCGTCTCGCCCGGCGGGGCCGCCACCAGGCGCGTGCCATTTCCCTTTGTCCGAATTCGCTGTACTGTCCGCATGGGTGGTGTCCTCCTCGCGGTGAGTGACGTGTCCTTCCGGGATCACCCCACTCTGGTAACGAGGCACCACCCAAATTTCAACTAAAGATAGGACTCACCCTGGAGTGGCCGCCGCTTAACCATGATCGCAAGGCTTCAGGCACTCGACTGCAACCACTTGCCAAACGGGGCAACGACTTGACGCCAATGAAAGCGATTGGCAATGCGGCGGGCTGCCTGTCCACGCTCATCCAGCGAGGCGTCAAAGAATCTGGTAATCGCGCCTAGAAAGTCGTCTGTGCTTCCCGGCGTCGCAAACTCCGCCGCTAGCGGTTCACCCATAGTGATCTCTCTAAAGAACGGTAGATCGCTGGCGATTATTGCCTTGCTCGCCGTAAGTGCTGTCAAGAGAACGCTGCTCCCCGTAACCTTCCGGTACGGCAAGACCACCGCATCCGCAGCGGTCAACAAATCACCAAGTTCCTTCTCGCTGATTCTGCGAAGAACAAGCGTAATGTTCGGAGTATCGTCTGCGGCAACGCAGAGTTGCTGCCCAACATCGTGCCGTAACGGTCGACCTGCAATGACCAAGTGATACCGATCGCCCAGCCGCTTGACCGCTTCGACCGCAGTTTCGAATCCCTTGTACTGTCTCACGCTGCCGAATCCCAGCAACATGCGCACGTCACTACCTAGTGCAAGTTCAGCTCGAACCGTGTCACGAGACCGCGACGAAGAATAAACTCCGTCATAATTTCCATGGTAGCAGACGATTGAGCGAGCCGAGAACCTGTACCGCTCATCCGCAGTTCGGCGCGCCCACTCCGACAAGAAAAGCCTCAGATGCACGAGCCGATGCAATAAGCCCATCCCTATTCTGTCAGACCGGTATGAGCCTTCATGATGCTCAAGATTGTGCACCGTCCAGACCAGCCGGATACCTGACGCGCGGAGACGAGCCAACAGACCGACTACCCGCATCAGACGCCGGGCAACACGTACCCAACTTCCGCCGGGCACACGCCACAGTTCTTCCGGCCAGTGCAAGTGTAAGACGTCGATCCGCGCTTTGCGAATCTCGGCATATTCCGCCGCGACACCACGCACGTGCTCCACGCCATACTGCGCGAGCGCCTCATAAAAAGAGTTGAGGTACGGATTCCCGTCGTACCAATGGGGCCAACTCGCGATTCGAATCAGCGGTACAGCATCCTGGCTCCAACGTCGGTGAGTTGCGGCCTGACGCTGCCCGCCATCTGGCGGGTAACCTCGAAACGACATGTGTCACTCTCCAGGATGAGAGCTACACTGTGAACCCACTCCTGAACGCACCATGTCGAATGAAGGGCACTCATAGAATAACGACCGCGACATATCGATGGCGTTGGCGGATCTCTCCTATCGCTCCGCTAGAATCATGGACTCGGATCGCCGTTTCTCAATCTCGACAATTCTGAACCCAGCGCTCTCAAGAAGCTGCATGACCGCAGAGTTGGGCCCCTCCGGTCGATGCAGTTCACAAAAGACTGCCCGCAACGGTTCGCTCTTCAGCAGATCACCCATCCCACGCAGCACCCCAAGCTCACCGCCTTCCACATCAACCTTCATGACGGTCGGTGCGGGCACTGCACCCGACTCGACAAGGTCAACGCCCCGCACCATCATCGCCCGCTGCCGCACTGCTTCATCGCGCGGAATCCATTCGTCTCCGTATGCTGCGTCACCACCCATTCCGGAACCCAGTTGCGACTTGTAGACCAACGTCATGATCGCCAGATGATCGCCAAGTGCAACCGGCATCACCTGCAAACGACCAAGTCCGTTAAGTCGCTTGTTGCTGATCAACATGCCTCGCCACGCTGCAACCGGTTCGAACGCGACGACACGAGCACCCACACGGGCTGCAGGAATCGCGTAGAGTCCAAAGTTGGCACCAACGTCCCAGAAGCAGTCGTCGTCACGCAAGCGTTCCACGATAACACGCCAGGAGCTACTTTCACCATCGAGAGTCTTGACTTTCTCGGCCGTGAGCGACGTAGGCGCTGAAAAAACCACGGTCACGCCCGGTGCAATAGCAAGGTCAACTCGCGCCTGCTGCAAGGTGCACCTTAGCATCACGCTTGCTTCACGCAAGAACGCCATCATGCGGTCCAGCACCCCTAGCTTCGGTCGCATCTCATCTCGCGGATTGGTCTGGCACGGGGTCGTAGTCAAGCTGCACAGCGGACTCGAGTGAACCCAAACGCACTGGAGCTACAAGTCACCGGTTGGCACCCGGAGCACGGCCACGCGGTCGTGAGCCCGGGAAGGCAGGCTAGTCCAAGTCCACTTAGGGACTGTGACATAATAACTGGCTAAGACTGCCTGGCGGGGTGGATGGTGTAGTTCCACTCGCCGTGGAAGCGGTGGGGCGTGAGATGGACCTTGGCCATCTGCGCCTCGGTCACCGGCACGCCGAGCGGGTAGTGCCCGTGGTCAATCTCGGAGCGGACGCGCAGGCCGGCCGAGGTAGTGGTGCGGCCGATGAGGCTCACGATGGCGGCGAGGCTCACGAGCGGCGTCCCTCGCCAATTCATGGCAATGTGCGAGAAGAGGCGGTGCTCGATCTTGTTCCACTTGCTCGTGCCGGGAGGGAAGTGACAGACGGTAATGGCGAGCCGCGTGCGAGTCGCGAACTTCTGCAGCTCCCATTTCCAGAGTCGGACCCGGGGCCCGTTGCTGCCGCCGGCATCGGCCGTGATCAGGAGCAAGTCGGCGTCCGCATAGACGGGCCGGCCCATCGTCTTCCACCACCGCCGCACGGCGTTCACCGCGAAGTTGGCGGTGTCGTGGTCGATCCCGACGCTGACCCAGCCCTCGTCCCGGCTCAGGTCGTAGACCCCGTAGGGGATCGCCTTGCCCTGGTCCGGGATCAGGAAGTCATGCACCCGCACCGGCTCCGGTTGGCCCTTCGGCCGCCACTCGCGGCCGGGGTTCTTGAAGTCTCCCACGAGCTCCTTCTTTTTGGTGTCGACCGAGATCGCGGGTGCGCCGCGCCGCAGCCGCGCCCGCACCAGGCGATCGATGTAGCGGAACTGGGCGTCCCGATCCGCGTGCTGCTCGCCCTCGCGCGTCTTCCGATTCGCCTGCAGGCTGTAGTCCAACGCCTGGAGCAGTCGTGCGACCGTGCGGTAGCTCACGTCGTGGCCCATCGCCTGGAGTTCGTCCGCCAGATGCCGCACGCTCTTCGCGGTCCAGCGCAGCGGCGACTCCGGGTCACCGCGGGTCATCGGTTCGACCAACCGGTCGAGGTCCTTGAGCAGCGTGTCGTCCATCTCGGCCGTTCGCTTGCGGCCGCCCCCCGGGCGCCGCATACGCTCCGGCGGCAACTCGGCGTGCGCCCCCGCCTCGATCTCCCGAATCCCGCGCGTAATCGTCGACCGGGAGACGCCGGTCGCCTCCTCCACCAGCGCGATCCCGCCGTGACCCAACTCCCGCGCTTCCGTCGCAGCCCACAAGCGCCGCGACCGTTCCGTCAGCGTGCCGGCCAACGCGTGGTACTTTCGACGGACCGTGGCCACATCCATCCACCTAATCTATGCGGCCACGATCGCCATATCACCCATTTATTTTGGCACAGACCATAACCTCAGACTCGCCACCTAAGAGTGTCGCCATGATGCAGTACCTTCAAGCACTGTAACTCGTACCCCAGCACCATCTCAGGCGACGTCTGAGGATCGCGACAACCCTGTAGACTCCAACACATAAGTTTCCAACTGTCCGTTCAACTGTACGAGCCCGTCAAAGGGGGAGCCTGGGAGGACGTGCAGCAACTTTGCCTCGCCAATGCTTATTCTCCTCCGCACCCCATCCCACACCATACACTCGAGGGAATACGAGCCCGGTGCAACGTTCATCTGTAACATGACTCGTAGTCCATAGTGTCCCTGCAGAGGCAGGGGTCGCGCTTGTCTCGCCGTGCTGATAGAGTAGATCAACACTCCGGTCTCGATGGATCTCACGTTGAATCGCAGAGCGTACCGTCCGTCTTGTACGGGCTCCTCGATCGCCACCTTGGTGGTGATCGTCAACACTTGACCCGATACGACGTCCGTGGATGGATCAAGCGTTAGTGACTGGAGTCTTATTCGCCCCCCGCTTTCAAGGACTGCAGCCCCGCTGTTAGGTCGAAGACCAACATATTCGGCGATGGCGCCCGACGGGAGCCCAATCGACGCAATCTTCCCGCTCGCGAATAGGCACACTCGTTGGCAAAGCGCAGCAATGCGATGTAACTGATGGGAAACGACAACAACCGGAATCCCGCTCCGAGCCAGTTCAGCCAATCGATCAAAAGCTCGCTGCTGAAACCCCTGATCGCCCACCGATAGAACCTCATCTATTAGCAGGACTTCCGGATCGAGATGGGCCGCAATCGAAAAGCCGAGGCGAGCGTTCATGCCACTAGAATAGCGCTTGACCGGTGTATCGATGAACTGCTCTACGCCGGAAAATTCTACTATCTCGTCGAATCTCCGGCGTATGTCCCACTGCTTCATGCCCATGATCGCACCTTGCAAATGGACATTCTCCCTGCCTGTGAGATCCGGATGAAATCCGGCTGCGATTTCTATGAGTGCGCCAACGCGCCCCGAGATGTGCACTCGTCCCCGGTTTGGACGGAGAATCCGGTTTAGAATCTTTAGCATCGTAGACTTGCCCGCCCCGTTGGGGCCGATGATGCCCAGCACCTCGCCAGGCTTCACCCGGAAACTCACATCTTTCAGCGCCCAGAACTCATCTTCCTCCAACGAATCGCGGCTGGGTCTACGCTTCGAGAGACGCTTGGCCATCGCAGGAACAAGATCTCGCAGGCTGTCATGAAGCTCCCCGCGATGGAACTTCTTCCACACACCCTCCACTGCGATGCCCGGCTCCCTCATAATCACGCATACTCCGCGAACAAGAATTCCAATCGGTGGAAAAGCAGAGACGCGCCAAGTAAGCCCCCCACCGCCCAGGTGGCGCTGTATCCGAGCAACCAGGGCGACCACACCCCAACCCCGTTTGCATCGACCACCGGTGTCATGAGACCAGTTCCCTCGATGGCGGCGAGACGAAAGCCATCGACAATCGGCGCCAAGGGATTGAGCATCATCACCTTCGCCCCCGTGTCACCCAACATCGCAGGCTCATAGAACACTGGCGTAAAGAAAATCCCGAACATCAGCACCACCTGTACGATGTACTTGACGTCCCGGAAGAATAGATTAGCCGCGCTCAGGAAAAGCGCCGCAGCAGCCGTGAACAGGAATAGGAGAACTGCGAGCAAGGGAATCCAAAGGAGCGCGAGCGAGAACTGTGCCCCCAGTAGAGGCAACACTACCACAAGGGCAAGCGACCCGATCAATGTGTCGAAGGCCTGCGCCAACACCGAGGCAATGGGCAAGACCTCTCGGGGAAAGTAGATTTTCGTCACCAGATTCGTATTGCCAACGAGGCTCGTGTTGGCGAACCCGATCGCGCCGACGAAGAATGCCCAAGGCAAGGCCTTCACAGCGATTGAGCCTACCGCCGCGCCGTCAAGCTGCCCTCCCGACAGGTACGACATCGCGAATCGCACGATCGTGCCCGCGAGCACGATCAGGATGGGCATGAACACCGCCCAACCAAACCCCATCACCGCCTGCTTATACCGAATCCGAATGTCCCGCAGCACGAATTGGTACAGCAGTTCGCGATAATCCCGATAATCTCGGACAATCTCTACGAGATCGCGCCAGAGACCGCCCCTCGCATCCGCCGAAGAGACATATTCGGCGATGGGCGGCGACTGGGGTGTCCGGCCCTTGGGTCTAGCGGACGTGGCCTCTACCGATTCAGGTACTCCCGTGGTCAACTCGAGACCTCCACATTCAGTTCAGGGTTCCTCTGACAGCCGCAATCATCCGTGGCAAATGGTGCTCCGCGATCCACCTGTGGGTGGGGAGCGTCACCAATCCGCGCGCCAACACCGAGCAGCCGCGTAGCCCGGGCTGCTCTGCCTGCCCTGATGCGCGCCCCTCTAGCGGCCTGAGTTTCGACAACTGTTCTGGGTATGACCGCTCGACCCCTGCGCGCCGGACGGAACCGTGCCGGACCCAACTACCTCCGCCAATTACAGGGAACCTCAAGTATCCCGGCTCCGCTCCTGGCACGACCCAAACCAGGCGCACCTCACTCCCTGCGAATGCGTCGCTCAGCTCCCGCGCAGTACACCGCCGACCCGCGGCGGCTCCATCCACCTCCGCTAGCACTGCCGGTACAGTGGCCGCGACGCCTGTCGCCATCCCGCCCGGCTCCCACGGCTCATGATAAACGGTCTCACCCAACCTGAGAACCGGCACCGACGCCGGAATCCAATAGAGCGACGGCCGCCCGAATAGCCACTGGCCGGCGAGCGCGGCACACTCCGCAAAGCCGCGCGAGCCACGCCGCAGCCGATCCACCACCCCAGCGACCGGCGCCCAGCGCCCCTCATCATGGACCAGCAACGCACCCCCGCCCCCTGCCGCCATCCCCTTTCCCCGCCCAAAGCTCAAGATCGCGAAATCGCCGAACGTCCCGAGGCGGCGACCGCGATAGCTCCCTCCAGCCCCCTGCGCCGCATCCTCCACCAACGGCACCCCGAACTCCGTACACAACGCCCGCACCCCGTCCAAGTCCACCGGATAGGCAAAGAGATGCGCGACCACCACCGAACCGGCGCCGTGGATCAATACCTTCCGCAACGAGTCCAGATCCGGGCTCAGCGTGCCCGGATCGATGTCGTAGAACCGCACAGCAACACCGGCGCCAACCGCCGCCGTGGCCACATCGTAGCACGAATAGGCAGGCAAGGCGACCTGACGCGCCGGGGCGGCCTCGCGCACCACCTCGAGCGCTATCCGAAGCGCCGAGGTCCCGGAATCCACGAGCACGATCCGCTCCGTGCCATAACGCTCGCTCAACGCCCGCCGTGCGGCAACATGGACCTCCTCCCCCCCGAGGATCGCTCCACGCAAGGAAGCCGCCACGTGACGAGCGGTGATGGGCGATGCCGCGGGCGGAACGTGCCGAAACCAGCTCAAGGAATCCGGGAGACGATGGCGGGGCCCAAGAGACGGGTAAGGCCCACCGGCAAGACCCGCCAAACCCGACGAGTGAGGCCATACGCGCCGTTCTCGGCCGACGGCGTCGTGACGATACCCTTCGGAGACCACTGATACCACCACAGTTGCTCGTCCGCCCCACCCCACTGTTGCTTGAAGCGATGGGTCCCGCTCCCCGGCGTACAACGCCCGAAGTTGAACGTCTTCATACCCTGTTCTACACAGCGCTCCATGAACGACCAGTAGAGCAGCATGTTCGCCGCTATCCGGTTGCACTCCTTGAGCGAGGACGCCCACGTCATCTCGAACTCATCATCCCACCGAAACCCCGCACCGGCCGCTACTGGCCTGCCACCAAGATAGGCGCACCCGAACCACACGTCCTCCCCGAACACGTCCGCGATCCCTTCGAAGAAGGTCCGCGGCATCACCGGCGTCCCCAAATCCCGCATGTTGCGCGCGAAGACGGTATAGAAATCCGTTGCGGTGTCGTGACCGAACCTGGCCTCGACCCCCTCCTTCCCCGGCCGCCGCACCTGGCTCCGCACCTTGGCCTTGAGAGACTCCCACAGCAGCTCCGAACCTTCCAGAGGCAGTGAAAGCGTGACAGTGATCTTCCGACGGGAAACCGCCAGACCCAGCTCCAACGGGCGTCTGCTCCGAAGCTCCAGCAAGTCCGCCCCGGAGTCCCGGGCCAGATCCGCGGCGTGCGCCGCGAGGGCACCCACCGCATCCGCGCCCCCCAAGGGACCACCGTAGTTCACATACGGCATCGACACCAGGAAATGGCCGAACAGCCGGCTCTTGACCCGCACCAGAGGCAGTACCCCGGCCAGCGCACCATCCGCCCCCCGAGCTTCCAGAAACACGCACTCGTGTCCGAACGTGCGCTCGATCACGGCGCGCCAACCGAACAGGTGGCAGTAGCTCCAGCCGGGACACGACCGAACGAAACGGTCCCACTCGTCGGGGTCACCCGAGAAGTCGCCGATAGCGATACCCGTCATGCGGCGATCTCGGCTTGCCGCAGCGCATCCCGCACCAGACCCAGCGGCACGAGCCTCAAGTACCCCCCGCCGGCCGCGGGCAGAGTCATCCCAAAGCGCCGGACGGTGGCTGGCGGAAGCTCCAGAATCGCTCTAGACCGCTTTTCCCGGGCGTGCGGCACGCGAGATGCCCCAGGGTAGCCGTACCCGCCCCTGCGGACCCGGAACAGGCTCGAATCGCAGCGGTAGCCCTCCTCTACCTCGATGTCCAGCGCCCACTCGCGCCCCGGAACGATCGAAAAGCTCGGCGCCCGATACCCAATGACCTCTTTCCCTGCTAGGTCTTCGAGCACTATCTTCGACGCGCGCACCGATTCCCGGAACTCATCCGAGGTGAGCTCCGTCAGGCGCCGGTGATCCGTCCCGTGGCTCGCGGTCTCGTGACCTGCATCGAGGATGCGCCGGATCGACTCGGGATGCCGACCGGCGACCCAACTGCGACACAAGAACGTCGCGCCGGCGGAATGCTCGTCGAGCAGTGCCAGGAGGCAGTCCGTCCCCACCGCGACCCGACTGCCGCATTCGCCCCGACGGACACAAGGCGCCAACGCGGACACCTGGAAATACTCCTCCAAGTCAACCGTGAAGTGGTGCGCGTGAATCAATCTTGAGATCGCTGTGCTAAGAGATTGATAAACAATAGGTTAGCACGTGACCTTTGACAACTGCGATAAATGCCTGTCCGAAGGCCCACAATCGGGAAGGGGGTAGCGGCGGACCGCCGCTACTCCCCTCCCACACAGTCCAGCAGAACAGGAATGATTCGGGGATCCCCGAGAGCAAAGGTGGTATCCTTAACACCTAGCACCGGGACTCGTTCGCCGACGTTCCAAATCGGAAGGGCATCGCCGTGAGCACTCGTCTCCGCGTTGTCGTCTTCACTCTCAACCCAGAGCTGGAGACCACGCGATGGTGGAAGGCTTTGATCTCCCATGACGCCGTCACCAGCGTTTTGGTTTGCCGACAATCGCGCGTTCGCACACCCCGACAAGTCGTACGGCGGTTTTGGCGGAATCTTCGCAAGCATGGCCCGCTCTTCATCCCGTATCGTCTCTGGCATCTGTTTATCGACATCCTGAGATCCGCACGACAAGGAAAGTCACCCGGGGTCGTCGAACAACATCGCCCGCCCGTCGAGTACATCGAAACGCACGGGATGCACGGGCCCGAAGTCGTCCAGCAGATAGCCAAGTGGGAGCCGGATCTCGGCTTGTCCCTTGGAGCACCCGCACTCAGGAAGTCACTGTTTCGTTTACCACCGCTCGGAACACTCAACCTTCACTTGGGCCGCCTTCCTGAGTTCCGCGGCGGACCCCCGGCGTTTTGGGAGTTGTTTCGAGGAAGTGACCGAATCGGCGCCACGGTACACTGGATCGACGAGAGGCTGGATACGGGTGACGTGGCTGGCTCAGCCGAGGCGCCCATCTATCGGCGCGACTCGCTGAAAACGGCGGAGGCGCGTGCAGCGGAGCTGGGTGCTACCATACTAGTACTTACTTGACATAGAAGGCGTTATAGCATAAGGTTGGGCACCGTCTCTGCGGAGGGTGCCATGAGTTATGCGGCGGCGTTGATTGCACTCGCGCCCGAGGAAGCCGACACGCTCACCCGGTGGGCGCGTGCCGGCCGCAGCGAGCATCGGCAGGCCTTTCGGGCCCGCATCATCTTGCGCGCGGCCGCTGGCGAGGGGACGAACGCCATCGCCGCGTCGCTGGGCACCCGGCCCGCAACGGTGAGCAAGTGGCGCACGCGGTTCGCCGCGCAGCGGCTGGCGGGCCTGACGGATGCCCAGCGGCCTGGGAAGCCGCGCAGGTACACGGCGACGACAGAACGCCGGATCTTGGCGCAGCTCGATGCGGCGCCGCCAGCGGGCTATGCGCGGTGGAACGGCCGGCTCGTCGCGCGCGCCCTGGGGGATGTTTCGGCCGACCACGTGTGGGCGACGTTGCGGAAGCACAAGATCGCGCTCGCGCGACGGCGGAGTTGGTGCCTGAGTACCGATCCCGAGTTTGCGCGGAAGGCGGCCGACATCGTCGCCCTGTACTTGCACCCCCCGGAGAACGCCGTGGTGATCGCGGTGGATGAGAAGCCGCATATCCAAGCGCTGGAGCGCGCCCAAGGCTACCTCAAGTTCCCCAACGGGCGGGCGATGACGGGCTTTGCGCACGAATACAAGCGCCACGGCACGTCGACCCTCTTCGCCGCCTTGGTGGTGGCGACCGGCCAGGTGGTGGCAGGACACTATCGGCGCCGTCGGCGCGTGGAGTTCCTTGATTTCATGAATCGGGTCGTCCGGGCCTATCCCGACCGGGAACTGCACGTCATCCTGGACAACCTGAGCACCCATAAACCGAAGCGCGACCGCTGGCTCGCGCGTCATCCTCGCATCCACCTGCACTACACGCCCACGCACGCGAGCTGGCTCAATCTGATCGAAGTCTGGTTCAGCATCCTCGCGCGGGCCGCGCTGGCGGGCGCCAGCTTCACCAGCGTCCGGGCCCTGCGCGAAGCCATCGACCGCTTCCTGGCCGCGTGGGACTCGGAGGCCCATCCGTTCGAGTGGACGAAAGAAGTGGTGCAGCAAGTCCCACTCAAATCACGTTACTCTGATTTATTCAAGTAAGTACTAGCTGAGGTCTTATCGAAGGTCGCGGTTGGGAACAGACCAGCGACTCCGCAGCGCGACGGCGGCCAGACATTTCGGTTCCCGACAGTCTGGCAACGATGGCAACTCGTGTTTCGCGTCAGGCTTCGTCGATTATTGCCGCTTCAAACCTTGCTTCGCACTATTGCGAAGAACACCCTGCTGCTTGCGGCGCTGACCTGGGTGCGCCTGTTCCGCGACCCCTGGCGAACCCTCCAGCGGTCGCACCCGGTCCGGATATTCACGTTCCACCGAGTCACGCATCTTTGCCGAGACGGGATGACGGTGTCCGACGATCTGTTCGAGAAGCAGATCGCCTACCTCGATCGTCGGCACGAGATCGTGTCTCTGGAGAACACGTTGCAACACGTTGCCCGTGGGGCGCGCCTGAAGCGGCCCATTGCCGCCGTGACGTTCGACGACGGGTACCGATCGGTGTTGACCGCCGCCAAACCCATACTCGATCGCGCCGGCATTTCGGCTCACTGCTTCGTCTGTACCGACCACGTCGGAACGGAGCAACGATTCCCTCATGATGACGATGTACCGGTTCGGGAGTTTCTCGACGTGATGTCGTGGGACGAGCTTCGCGAGCTGCAGAGGGCTGGCTGGGGAATCGGCGCGCACACCGCGTCACACGCGCGATTGAGTGAATGCGCCGGCGACGCGCTCGAATACGAATTGCGCGCGCCGGTCGACGCCCTGCACAATCGCTTGGGGGTCGAGCGCCCCGTCCTCGCCTATCCGTTTGGTGGTCGTGAGGATATCAGCCCGGAGGCCCGTACACGGGTCCCGCACCACGGATACGTCGCCTGCTTGTCAGACTATGGAGGGGAAAACCGGCCGGGCGACGCATTGTTCGAGTTGTGCCGGATCGACATCGGCGGAGACCACTCCGGTCTCGCATGGAAAGTGATGGCAGATGGGGTGAGCCTGCGTCGCCTGGCGGACTCCGCCAGGCGACGCATCCGACCATCCTAGAAGAGAGGCCCTAGAAGATGGTATAGATGAACGGCGCGAGTGCGGAGCCCTGAGCAAAGACCAGCAGCGATCCGACCAGCACCATCACGACGATGATGGGAAGGAGCCACCATTTCTTGCGGAATCGCAGGAAGTCCCAAAACTCGCGTATCAAGCTCGTGTTCGCCATCGAATCGTCTTCCCTCTCATCTCTCGGCTAGAATTGCCGTTCCATGCCGCCCGTCGGCACTGCGTCGTGTTTCCGAGAAACCCAGTAGCTGCCGCCGTCGCAATGCGGCTCGATCGGGTTGCGCCCGAAGAGCCGCACCAGGATGCCGATCAGCGTCACGATCGTAAAGTACACGATGCCCATGAACAGGGGCGTCGTCACCTTCGAGATCGCGTGGGCCATAGCCATCCACGCCCACTCGACCGGGCGGAGCAGCCGTGGGGCGATCACACCCACAAATATCAATGCACCACCGAGCGCGGCGGCCACGGTCGCAGGCGTCTCGTGACCCCGCCAGATCATGATACCCATGAGCACGAGGAACGCCGTGCCGACCGTGAGTCCGAACTTCCGTTCGCGCGCAAGCATCAGTCGAGTTGGAACTCCTCACGCCAGTCGCCGGCCTCTTCCCACTCGGGCTGGCGCCGTTTGTCGAGCATGAACGGTCCGAGCACCAAGTAGTCGATGTGCGTGCGCATGAAGCAGCGGTAGGCATCCCCCGGCGTGCACACGATGGGCTCGCCCCGAACGTTGAAGGACGTGTTGACGATGACGCCGCATCCCGTCTTTGTCTCGAACATCTTGATCAAGTCGTAGTAATCCGGATTGGTCTCACGGCTCACCGTTTGTATGCGCGCGGAGTAGTCGATGTGAGTCACCGCCGGAATGTCGGACCGTGGAATATTGAGCTTGTCGATGCCCCAGAGAAGCTTCTGATCGTCCGTCATGGGGATGCGCCGTTCTTCCCTGACGGGCGCGACGAGCAACATGTACGGCGACTCGCGATCCAGCTCGAAGTAGTCCGACACCCGTTCCCGCAGCACACTGGGCGCGAAGGGGCGGAACCCCTCGCGGAACTTGATCTTGAGGTTCATCTGCGCCTGCATCTTCGGGCTCCGTGCGTCGCCGACGATCGATCGCGACCCCAGCGCCCGCGGACCGAACTCCATGCGCCCATTGAACCACCCGATGATCTGCTCCTCCGCGAGCACGCCGGCCGCTCGCTCCATCAGCTCGCCGCGAGCCAGTCGCTCGTACACCGCACCGACCGACTGGAGGTATTCCTCGATCTCCTCGGGACCGAAGGCCGGACCCAAGTAACTTCCTCGCATGCCGTCATTCCCGGCTGGGCCCGCTCGAGGATTTCCTAAGTGGCGGTACCAAATCAGTTGCGCAACGCCCAGCGCGCCCCCGGCGTCGCCGGCCGCGGGTTGAATCCAGATGTTCTCGAACGGGCCCTCGCGCAGGATTCTTCCGTTACCGACACAGTTCAGTGCGACGCCACCAGCCAGGCACAGATTGTCGAGACCGGTCTCCTTGCGCGCGGTTCGCGCCATGCGCAGCATGATCTCTTCGCAGACCTCCTGAACGGAACGCGCCAGATCCATCTCGCGTTGGGTGAGCTTGGACTCGGGCGCTCGAGGCGGCCCACCGAACAGATCCGCAAACGCGCCGTTGGTCATGGTGAGCCCGCCCAGATAGTTGAAGTACTTCTGGTTCAAGGAGAACGAGCCGTCTTCCTGGAGGTCCATCAACTCTTCGTAGATGAGATCGACGTACTTGGGCTCTCCGTACGGCGCCAAGCCCATCACCTTGTACTCACCGGAATTCACTTTGAACCCGGTGAAATACGTGAAGGCGGAATAGAGAAGCCCCAAGGAATCGGGCCAGCGGATCTCGCTCAGCAGTTCGATCGTGTTACCGCGCCCTACCCCCATCGAGGCGGTGGCCCACTCGCCTACCCCATCCATCGTGAGGATGGCCGCCTCGTCGAAGGGCGAAGGGAAGAACGCGCTCGCCGCGTGTGACTCGTGATGTTCCGCGTAGAGGATCTTGCCGTCGTAGCCCAGACCTTTACGGATCTGCTTCTCCATGTGGAGCTTGTCCTTGATCCAGAGCGGCCCGGCTTTGAGAAACGACGGGAAGCCCTTGGGCGCGATCCCCACGTACGTCTCGAGAATGCGCTCGAACTTGAGGAGCGGCTTGTCGTAGAACCCGACGTAGCTCAGCTCGTCGGCACCGATTCCGCCCTCCTGGAGGCAGTACGCGACCGCGTTCTCCGGGAACGATGCGTCACCCTTCTTACGGGTGAATCGCTCCTCTTGCGCCGCGGCGACGATCTCGCCGTCCCGCAACAAGCACGCAGCGCTGTCGTGGTAGAACGCCGAGATTCCAAGTATGTGGTTGGGCTTCATGCCTACCAATTGTCGTCGACCATTCGCTAAGTTGTGGACCTCACAAGCCGCTTAGGCAGGAAGCGGGCATGAGGAACCAACGTATACCACCATGCTCGTAATATATTGCATTATAAGAGCTTAAGATACACCAACACAACAGAGGCTCACGGCAGACGGGATGGAGATGTTGCGGAGACACAACAGTTGTCGTCAGCCCAGCCATTGTCTGCGTTGAACGCCCAACAGAACATACCTGTGCGGGGACGCTACTCGTGACCGGATTCGCTGGGACAGTTCTGAAGATCTGGGACTCCGAGTATCCGTGGGACGTGCGCGTCGAAAAAGTCTCCAAGGCATTGACGGAATCAGGATACCGCGTCCATCTGGCGGCGCGGAATCGGCGCTGTGATAGGGACATCGAAGAGTTGCCGGAGGCCACCGTCCACCGAATGCCGTGCTGGAAAGCGCTGCCGGCGGCGGTTCGAAACGCCTCGATGTTTCCCGTTCCCGTCAACCCTCGCTGGCTCGCGTTTCTGCGTGGACTCGCGCGACGGACGGCGCCGGACGTCGTCCTCTGCCGCGACCTCCCACTCGCGGTACCTGCCTGGATCGTGGCCCGAAGGGCGGGGGTGCCGATCGTGCTGGACATGGCCGAGCATTACCCAGCCATGCTCCGCTCGCGGTGGACGGCCGGGCGAACCGGGCCTTGGGACTATCTCGTTCGCAATCCGGCCATCGCGGCGTCGGTCGAGCGGTGGATCGTTCCACGCGTGGACCACGTGATCACCGTCGTCGAGGAATCGCGAGGGCGGTTCATTTCGCTCGGGGCCGGTCCGGACAAAGTGAGCGTCGTGTCGAATACGCCGCCTCGAGCGCGCGTGGCCGGGCGACGGCCCTCGGCCGTGCCCCCGATTCACGTCGTGTATCTCGGCCTCATCGAGGAACAGCGCGGTATCGGCACGCTCGTCGAAGCGGCAGGCATGCTGCGGGACCGACAGATTCCGTTTCGGCTTACCGTGATCGGCGATGGGAAGGAATACGAGGAGTATCGTCGGCTGGCCGCACGACGCTCGCTCGATTCTGGAATCGTCGATTTCCGCGGTCGGATGGACAATCCCACCGCACAGGAACTGCTTCGCGATGCCCACGTCGGCGTGATTCCACACTTCGCCGACGAGAGCTGGAACTTCACGATTCCGAACAAGCTCTTCGACTACATGGCTGCCGGGCTGGCTGTAGTCACGTCGGACGCCGAACCTGCTGCTCGCGTGGTTCGTGATACGGAGGCCGGTAAGGTGTTTCGCAGTGAGGACGCGACCGACCTGGCCGATGCGCTGGCCTCTCTCGTCACGACTCCCAAGGAGATCGACCGATGCGGCGGGAACGGACAGCAGGCCGTCTTCAATCGTTACAACTGGGAACGGGACAGGGAAGAACTGGTCAGAGTGATCACGGGACTGGTCCGGCGGCGAGAAACGCGAAGGAGCGACGTCGCCTAGGCGACGCCTAGGCGTTCTTCCAGTGGTGGGCCCAGTTCAATAGACTCAGTACCGCCCAGAACCGGAGCCCACTGGCGCCACCTTTGCCGCGCTGGTAGCCGTCCCACATCACGCCGAGTTCGTCGCCTCGAAGCGGAAGTCCGGCGGCTCCCGCGCCGGCCATTAAGTCACCGCCCCATTCGCGCAGCGGCCCACGAAGCCAAGCGTCCAGCGGCACCGTGAAGCCCACTTTCGGTCGATCCATGAGCTTGCGAGGTACGTAGGTGTCCAGTATGCGGCGCAGTGGTTGTTTTCCTTCACCGCGGTTCCAGAGTAGCGAGGGGTCCATGCGAGCCGAGAATTCCGCCACCCGGTGATCCAGCAACGGAACCCGGACTTCCAGGCTCACCGCCATGCTCGCCCGATCCACCTTTGCCAGGAGGTCATCGGGCAAGTAGGACAACTGATCGGTCACCATCATTCGCCGCAACATGGGGAGCGCGTCCAGACTGCGCATCGTCGCCTCCACATCCCAGTATGGCGTGACATCGTCGGCGATGATGTCCGCGGGGTCATGCCATGCAGCCATCAGGCATGCATACGCGGCTGTGATGTCGGACGCCTTGGCGATCATCGCTGTCTTCGAGAGCTTCTCACCGATCAGCCGCTGTCCCCCGAACGCGCCGATACGCTCCACGAGTGCGGAAGCACGTCTCCCGCGAGCCGCGCGGGCGATGCCGCCGGCGCCGGCGGCGAGCGCTCGGCGCATACCGCTCGGCAGGCCTACGAGCCTACGCCATGCACCGCCAGCGAGCCGGTAGCGGTTGTAGCCGGCGAACAATTCGTCGCCACCGTCACCGGCGAGCGCGACCGTCACGTGCTGCCTCGCAAAGCGAGACAGCAAGAACGTGGGGATCTGTGCCGGATTCGCCAACGGCTCATCGAACATCGTCGGGAGTTTGGCGACCAGCTCCAGCGCATCGTCTCCGGTGACCGTTTGCTCGTAGTGGTCGCTTTCCAGGTGGCGCGCGACCGCCGCCGCATGTCGTGCCTCGCTGTGTTCCGCCTCGTCGAAGTCCACCGTAAAGGTCTTTGCGGGGCGCCCAGTGACATCATGCACCAGCGCCGTCACGAGTGACGAGTCGAGCCCTCCCGACAGGAGCACACCCCACGGTACGTCCGCGCGCGTACGGATGCGGACTGCGTCCCGCAACAACCCATGCAGCTTCTCCAACGCCTCATCGGCATCCGTCACCAGCGGGGTCTCGAGGGCGGCGAGACTCGTCTCTCGTGCCGACCAATAGGGGACCATCTTGGGAAGTCCGGCGGCCGGGTCCACGATGCGCAGGGTGTGACCGGGGAGCAGTTTGAACGCCCCGCGATAGATCGTGTGGGGAGCCGGAACGTACAGGTGGCGCAGAAAGGAAGCCACGGCCGCGACATCGATCGACCGGTCGAAATCAGGACCCGCAACGAGCGCCTTGAGTTCGGACCCGAAGGAGATCGAGGCGTCACCGACTCCTATGAATAGCGGCTTGATACCGAAGCGATCGCGCGCGAGCGTCAGCGCACGGGCCTGGCGGTCCCACAGGGCAATGGCGAACATGCCCACGAACCTGGCGAGCGCCTGCGTAAAGCCCCAGCGCTCGATGGCGGCGAGTGCGACTTCGGTATCCGAACGCCCACGGAAGGTCGCGCCCGACTGTTCGAGTTCCGTTCGCAGCTCGACGTAATTGTAGATCTCGCCATTGAAGACGATGACATAGCGACCCGACGCCGACGTCATTGGTTGGTTGCCGGCAGGCGAGGGGTCTTGGATCGCCAGGCGTCGAAACCCGAAGGCGATGCCCACCTGCTCGCCCACCCAGACGCCTTCGTCGTCAGGTCCGCGGTGACGCAGTGTGGACGCCATCGCGGTGGCGATCGTCAAAAACTGATCGCGCGTTGCCGACCGCGCCGAGAATACACCGGCAATGCCGCACATTAGGGCACGTGCGTCCGCACAAACAGAATCACGCAGGCGATCGCAAGGGCCAGGTGCTGAGAGCGTTCACGGCACCCTACCCACACAACACGCTCCCCCCATTCACGTTCAACACCTCGCCCGTGATGCTGGACGCGAGTGCGGAGCACAAGAATACGATCGGACCGGCGATCTCCTCCGCCGTCGCGACTCGGCCGAGCGGAATCGTCGCCTCGATCTCCCGCTTCCCCCTTCCCCCTTCCCACTCGTACGGCACCTTGCTCATCTCCGTATCCACCCACCCCGGCGCCACTGCATTGACCGTGATCCCCTTAGGCGCCGCCTCGACGCAGACCGATTTCACGAACGAGATGATGGCGCCCTTGGTGGTCGCATAATCCGCGTGGAATGCTTCGCCACGCTGCCCGGCCGTACTGGCCACGATCACGACGCGCCCACCGTCGTTCATCACCCTGAGCGCGGCCCGAGTCCCGTAAAAGACCGAATGGAGATTCACGGCGATCGTGTCCCGCCAGCGACTCGGATCCATCTCCGCGACCGGCACGTCATCCACGGGCCAGATGGCGGCATTGGCCACGAAGATGTCGAGCTTCCCAAACGCCTCGACGGTCTCGGTCACGACGCGTTCACAGGCGGCGGCGTCCGAGACATCGGCCTGCATCGCTAAGGCGCGCGGGCGCGCGGGTACGCGGGTGCGCGGGTCAGCCGTTGACCGCTGCACGCTGTCCTGTGCACGCTGCACGTCTTCAATAAACGCCACCACCTGTTCGGCATCCGCTCTCCGCTCCCGGTACGCGATCGCCACCCGCGCACCCGCCTGCGCCAACAGCCTAGCTGTCGCCGCGCCGATGCCGCGAGAGCCCCCAGTCACGAGCGCGACTTTCCCCGATAGGTCGATCAGAGACATCAGCAGCGGTGCAGAGTGCAGGGTGCAGAGTGCAGAGTCGCTCCGCGTAGCAGCAGTTCCGCTGCACGCTGCACCGTGCACCCTGCACACGACAATCGCGTTGTCACCGCTCCCATCGACTCCTCACCTCACAGGCCATCGTTACCAGCGCATCCGCCGCCAGCAGCTGAAAGGCGGCCTGACGGTCGGTACGCGCCGGATCTATCGCCGCCAGCACCCGCTCCGCTGCGGCCATCAAATCCTGGGGGTCAGGAGGGGCACCATTGACCATTGACCGTTGACCATTGACCGCGTCTACCACCGCCCGCCTCAACTCCTCCGGCGCGTCACCCAACCGCGACTCCACCCAGTCCTCCACGCTCACACGCCCACCTCCGTGAGAAGCTTCCGCACGACGTTCGGAGCCTCACGCCGCGCGTCCTCAAGCTTCGCAGGGTCTCCGGCCCCCGCGGAGGCAAAGTGCGGCCTCCCTCCGCCCCGCCCCCCACTCACCGCCGCGATCCGATTGGCAACGTCTCCCGCCCTCACACCCCGCGCGATCAAATCGTCCGTCACCCCGACGTGGATACCCGCCTTGTCTCCTGAAACGAATAGCACCTGCACGGCCTGCTTGTGCTGCTCTCGAAACCGATCCATCAAGAGACCGATCTGATCTCGATCGGCGACCGGTGCGCTATCGATGATGAGCACGACATCGCCGATCGCATGTTCGTCACTCGTATCACGTTTCACGGTTCCCGTTTCACGCAGCAACTGCTGAAGCTGCTTCTCCAACCGCCGCTTCTCCACCAGCAACTGCTCGATCCGCCGCGCCACGTGCTCCGGATTGGTCCTGAGCGCCTCCGCCGCCTGCTCCACGCGCGTATCGAGTTCCTTCACGAGACTGTACGCACCGGGCCCCGTCACCGCCTCGATCCGTCGCACCCCAGCCGCCACACCGGTCTCGCCGGTAAAGTGAAACAGACCGATCTGTCCGGTCGTGCGCGTGTGTGTCCCACCGCACAGCTCCATCGAGATGTCGGGAATGTCCACCACGCGCACCCGGTCGCCGTACTTCTCGCCGAACAGCGCCATCGCCCCGGCCGCCACCGCCGCGTGATAATCCATGATCCGCGTCTCGACGTCCGCGTTGACCCAAACGCCATGATTCACCTCCGACTCGATGGCGGCAAGCTGGGCCTCGGTGACGGGTGCGTGGTGCGAAAAATCGAAGCGCAACCGATCCGGCGCCACCACCGAGCCGGCCTGCCGCACGTGATCGCCCAGCACCTCGCGGAGCGCCGCGTGGGCCAGGTGCGTCGCCGTGTGGTTCCGTTCGATATTACGCCGGCGGTCTCGGTCCACCGAGGCCTCGACCCGCGTCGGCTCAAAGTCTCCGGCATACGGACCGACGACCACCTGCTTGCCTGCGGCCTTGTGCACCTCTGTGACAGGAAGCTCCCAACCTTCCCCCCGCACCACGCCGGTGTCCGATACCTGACCGCCCGCCTCCGAATAGAACGGGCTCTCGCGCAACACCAGTTCGAGTCGGCTGCCGTCTCGGCGATACTCGAGTATCTCGGTCTCCGCTTCGGTCATCTCATAGCCCACAAACCTCTGACGCTTGCGCGGCACAACGCGGATAAAACCCCTTCCCCCTTCCCGCCTCCCGCTTCCCGCTTCCCGCTTCCCACCGCCCGCTGCACGCTGCACGCTGCCCGCTGCACGCTGCCCGCGCCCCAGTCTCGACCGCTCCCGCTGCTCCTCCAGCGCCCGTTCAAACCCCGCAACGTCAACTCGCCACCCCCGCTCCTCCGCTATGATCTGGGTCAGATCGACCGGGAAGCCATACGTGTCATACAGCTTGAAGGCGTCCTCACCGGCGATCGTGCCGGGTGAGCCGGCAATCAACTCGTCCAATCGCTTCAGGCCGTCGCCTATGGTCTCCAGAAAACGCTCCTCCTCCGCCCTGGTGACGCTCTCGATGTGGTGCTTCTTGTCGCGCAACTCAGGATAGACGTCGCCGAGTCCGTCGATCACCACGTCCGCGAGATGGACCAGCGTGGGCTCGGTGCGGCCGAGGATGTAGGCGTGGCGTACAGCGCGCCGCAGGATGCGGCGCAGCACGTAGCCCCGGCCCTCGCTCGACGGGTACACGCCGTCGGCCAGGAGAAACGCCACCGCCCGGGCGTGGTCGGCCAGCACCCGGAACCCCGCGCCGTCCGACCCGCGATCGTATTCCTTGCCGATCACCTCCCGGGCCCGCTCGATGATCGGCATGAAGAGGTCGGTGTCGTAGTCGGAGTCCACTCCTTGCATCACGGCGGCGATCCGTTCCAAGCCGGCACCGGTATCGACCGAGGGCGCGGGAAGGGGGACGCGGGAACCGTCCGGCTGCTGGTCGAACTGCATGAAGACCAGGTTCCAGATCTCGATGAGCTTGCCGGACTCCGAGAGTTGGACAAACTCGGGGAGGCTCGGGGCTGGACGCTGGATGCCGGGCGAATGGTTCCGCGGGTCAACCCGCGGCTCGGCGCCTTCGGCGACTCGCCCTGAAGGGCGACCCGAGCCTGAGTCGTTTACCACGTGTCCCGGTGTGCCAAGCCGGCGGTTCACCGCCGGAAGCTCCGTGCCCCCAACACCCTGCACCGTCCGGATGTCCACATAGATCTCGGAGCACGGCCCGCACGGCCCCGTCTCCCCCATCTGCCAGAAGTTGTCCTCGTCCCCCAGGCCGTAGATCCGCTCGTCGGCTATGCCGGCCACTTCCCGCCACAGCTTGCGGGCCTCGTCATCCGAGTGGTGCACGCTGATGTAGATGCGGTCGGGATCGATGCCGAGGTACTGCTCGCTGGTCACCCATTCCCAGGCGTATTCGATCGCTTTCTTCTTGAAGTAGTCGCCGAAGGAGAAGTTGCCGAGCATCTCGAAGAACGTGTGGTGCCGCGCGGTGTGACCCACTTGTTCCAGGTCGTTGTGCTTGCCGCCCGCGCGCACGCATTTCTGGGACGTCACGGCGCGCCGGTAGTGCCGCTTCTCGAGACCTTGGAAGACCCGCTTGAACTGCACCATGCCGGCGTTGGTGAAAAGCAACGTCGGATCCCCCGCCGGCACGAGCGACGCCGAGGGGATCTCTCGGTGCTCCCGGTGGGTGAAGTATTCGATGAACGACTTGCGGATCTCGGCACTCAGCATGGTGAGCACAACTTAAGGGGGCGGGGCTGCGCGTGGAACGTGAGACCCTGCCCTGCCCCTTCTGCCCGTTCTGTCCCTACTATAAGGTTCCTCATGCCCAGCGCTGGCAAACCGCTCCCAGTGATGCACGTGATCGCGCCCGCGCCGTTCGGTGGGGCCGAGCGCGTGGTGCGGGACCTCGTGGTCTCCCAGCGCTCCCTCGGGATGCAGGTGAGCGCCGCGCTCATCCTGGAAACCGGGGCTCAGCAAACCTGGCTGGAAGGGGCTCTCGAGAAAGCCGGCGCTCCTTACCGCGCCCTGCGGTTTCCTACCAGGGCCTACCAAGGCATCGTGCGCGCCCTGCGGTCTCTCGTTCACGAAGAGTCGCCCGACATCGTGCACACGCATGGGTACCGCGCGGACGTGCTGGCCCGCGCTGCGCTCCCGCGTGGAGTCCGCCACGTGATCACCGCCCACGGGTTCACGTCCGGTGGTCGCAAGAACCGCATCTACGAGTGGATCGATCGGTGGGTGATGAAGCGAGTCGACGCGGTGATCGCGGTCTCGGCACCCCTGGCCCAGCTCCTGGAGCGGCGCGGCATTCCTGCTCACAAGATCCATTGCATCCCCAACGGAGCGATTCCCCCTGAGCCGCTTTCACGCGGGGAGGCGCGGCACCGGTTGGGACTCGCTCCCGACGGCATCGCGATCGCGTGGATCGGCAGATTGTCGCATGAGAAGGGGCCGGACCTCTTCATCGACGCCCTCCGGTCGGTTCGGCATGAATCCGTGCAGGCGGTGCTCATCGGCGAGGGCCCGATGGAGCCCGAGCTCCGACGGGAGGTGCAGCGGGCCGCCACGGCCGCGAACATCGTCATGGCGGGCCGCGTGGAAGACGCCGGGAGCTATCTACCGGCGTTCGACGTTCTGGTACTCAGCTCACGCACCGAGGGCAGCCCGATCGTCGTGGCGGAAGCCCTCCAGCTGGGCGTGCCGATCGTGGCGCCGGCCGTCGGCGATCTGCCGCGATTGTCCGAGCACCTGGGTATCATCGAGCTGGCGACGCCGGGAGGCAGCGGCGATCTGGCGGAGAAGATCACGGGTGTGCTGCAAGATCTGCCGCGGTACCGCGAGCGCGCCGAACGTGCGCGACCCGAGGCTCGACGCATCGTCGGCACCGAGACGTGGATGCAAGAGATAAGTCGGGTCTATGAGCTCGTGATCCGCGACCTGGCCGTCTGACGGTCGGCGAGATCTCGATACAGATCCACCGCCGCGTCGCCGACCACCTTCCAACTGTACTGACGCTCCACGGTCGAGCGCCCGGCGGCGCCAAGCAGGTGCCGTAGCTCGGCGTCTCCCAGCACCCGCTTGACCGCGTCCGCGAACGCGGGGGCCGAGTCCGCGATCAGGATGTTCTCGCCATCCCGCGCGGCGAGCCCCGCACATCCAACGGACGTACTGACAACCGCCTTGCCCATGGCCCACGCGTCCAGGACCTTGAGACGGGTGCCGCTCCCCATCCGCAGCGGTACGACGTAGCACGAAGCCCCCCAGACGAGGGGCCGGATGTCGGGTACGAATCCCGGCAGACGAACTCCACTACCAGCGTACTGTCCAGCAAGATCACCGTCATGGCGCCCGACCCATGTGACGGGAGTGTCCGGTGGGAGGTCGAGCAGCGGCTGGATCTCGGAAACGAAGAACTCCAACGCGTCAGCGTTGGGATACCAGTCGAGGACCCCGCAGAAGACCAAACCGCCCGCTTCGGCGGAAGGATTGGGCCTGAAGTACTCTGTATCCACGCCGTTGGGAACGACCTCGAACCGCCCGGCAGGCGCGCGCCCGTGCAATACATTGCTATCCGCTTCTGACACGCAAACGTTCACGGCGACACGCGCGCACCAGTCTCGTTCCGCGCGCTCGACCCGCTCGGCCTGGAGTCGCACCACACCCCTGACCCAACCACGCGGATGCCGGTCCGCCCGCTCGCGCAGCAGATCCGACTCGACGTTGTGGTGCACCAACACCGTGCGTTCGAGGGGAAGCCGGTTGAGATAACCCACGAGATCGAGAGACTCCACGTGCAGGACCGAGTAATCGTGTCTCGCCAGCAACGCGTGCACGCACCGACCGAAGTCGGTGTTTGCGTAACGAAGCGCCGTGTAGGGAGTCCCCGCCATCAGCGACCGCCCGTGGTCGAGGACATACCGAAGTCGGGAGTGCTCCTGGGGAATCGGGTAACGATGGACGGATGCCAGGAGCGGCGTCTCGCCGTCGCCGGTACGGGTGACCGCCGACTGATCCACCCGCCTGCGGAAGGCCACAAGATCGATCTCGAAATGGCTCGAGAGCGCCCGCAAGATGTAATGTGACCGCAACGAGGGCCCGTCAGCGGGGGCCGAGGGATCGACGTGGGTGAGGGCGAGGAGGCGAGGCCGATTCAATGGTCTATGGTCAATGTCAATCGTAATAGCCGGGCAATGGCCAGTGGCCTATCTCAGCCCGGCCAGCCTGGATAGGAAGACGGCTCCGCGGGCACGCCCACCACGCATCGCGCGCTGCGGCATCCCGCTCGCACGCGGTATTCGTTCAATCAGTCGCTTGAGCTGGGAGCGCATGATTGGTTTCGCGGGTGAGCGCCAAATTCATCGTTCCGCGGGTGACGCGCCCGTCCGCGAACGCGGGCGGTGCCGGCGAAGCCGGCAAGCGGATCGAGGCCGCTCCGCGGCCGCAGATCAACCCGCGGCTCAGCGCCTGCGGCGATGTGCCCTGAAGGGTTGTCGATTCGTCGTTCACGACGATCCACGTTGAGCGCCGAGCTGACGCTTGAGCGTCGGAATCGCGATAGCACGCATCCAATGCTGCGGTGCGATCGGTTCTATGACGAAAGTCAACATGTGTACCATGCGCACTTCCCTGTGCACCCCGATCACGGCGAACGCGTGACCGAGGCGCCAGGCAATGTCAGTACGGCGATCGAGTACGCGCTATTCCGCGACCCGCACAACAAGGAGTTCTTGAAGATACCACCGTGCTCCGACTCATACCTCGCAAGGCCATTCAGATGCCGCTGAGCCACCTCTACCGGAAGCGGCCCAGCCGCTTCGTAAACAGGACCCCGGCCAACTCCGCGACCTCCGCGACCACACGCTCACCAACATGAGCGGCGAACCCCACGTACGTGAAATCTTCAAGCCTGGCCCATCGATCCTCATGCTGCCAGCACTCGCAACCGATTGGTTAGCTCGGCGTCCTTCGTGCAACCGGACGGCATGGGCGGTGACTTGGCAGCCCGCCGGTGGCCAAGTTACGCTACCCCCGGAGATTCGCAGTATCGTTTCTGGACCCTGGACTCGCAGACGAGGACATGGGCCTGGGGAATGGCGGTTGCGGTGGCTGGGACGTGGGCCGGGAGCTGGATGCGATTGTGGGTGCGCCGGAGGGCGGCGGCATTCGGGGGCAGATGAGGGCAGAGGGGGCAGATGAGGTAGATGAGGGCGGCGGAACCGTTTGGCAGCGGGAGTGAATCTCGTCGTTCACGACGCGTCGCGCAGCGCCGAGCCGCGATTTCAATCGCGGAACGGGGCAGAAGAGGCAGATGTGTACAGCGTACGGTGCAGGGGAGCTCCGACACACAGGCAGTTCCCCTGCGCTCTCCGCGCTGCACCGTGTACGCTGGTGGGGGCGACAGTGGTGGCAGGGGCGGCAGTTCCGCGCACCCAGGCCGGCTTTTTCCGACCCAGTCCGCATGCATTCGGTACGCCTGGCTCACCGGCCGTTCCACATCTTGCGGGAGGTCCACCCGTATTGACCAAACGTATATACACTCGGTATGTTCAGCTTCCTGCCAGGATTCGAATGGGACGAGGACAAGCGGGGGGAGAACCTTCGCAAGCATGGTGTCGACTTTTTCGAGGCCGTTCGGATCTTCGACCTCATATCGGCTCGGCGGAGCAGGAGCGATGAAAGGCAAGCGTACCGTGCGGCGCTCGAAGCAAGGAAACCGGACTGAGCGGAGCCGAGTCCGGAGCATGACGGACGAGGAGATCGACCGTGCCATCCGAGAGGATCCCGACGCGGCGCCGCATCTCGACGCCGAGTGGTTCAAGAATGCCAGACTGATCCCGCCTGATCCCAAGGTCCCAATCTCACTCAGGATCGACCGCGATGTGTTGGACTGGTTCAGGCGTGGCGGCCCTCGCTACCAGAGCCGCATCAACGCGGTACTCCGCGCATTCATGGAGGCTCACGGAGGGCGGCAGGGGCAGACCGGGCAGTAGGGGCGTAGGGGGCAAAAGATATCGTACGTCGTATGTCGTTCGTCGAAGACTGGTGAGCCGGGGTCCCGCGTCGTACGTCGCAGAAAAGGCCCGACTATCATGCAGGCTCAAGACATCCAAGCCGTGATCATTGCCGCGGCGCGCGAGGTGGCCGAGCGGGAGCAGATCGCGTTGCCCGCCGACGTGGGGGCGGATCTGCCGCTGTTCGGGCCCCAAAGCCGGTTCGACTCGCTTGGGCTCGTGAGCCTCATCGTGGCCGTCGAGCAGGAGATCTCGGCGTGCACCGGCCGCACCCTCGCCCTGGCAGACGAGCGGGCGCTGTCGCAAACGCGGAGCCCGTTTCGCAAGCGGCTGCATGCGTACTGCCGTGACCGCCTGGCCCGCTTCAAGATCCCCCGGAAGGTGGAGGTCGTGGCCGAAGGCATGCATGGGCCGCGCTTCAAGAAGATGCGGTGAAACTCGCGTATTTGCTGAGCGACCTGGGCGGCGGAACGGGGGATCATCTGCTCACGATGCTCGAACACTGGCCCGGCCCGGAGTGGGACATCCGGATCGTGTGCGAGGTCGGGGTCACCTCGAAGCTCGCGCCCACGGTCCCGATGCAATTCATCGGTGGATCCGCGTGGTGGGAACGCTTCCCCCTGGCGCAGGCCGCCCGTTACCGCCGGGCGAAGCGTCACTTCGCCACGTCGCCTCCCGACATCGTCCACAGCTACTTCTTCTGGTCCATCATCTATGGCCGCCTGCTCAAGCGGCGCGGCCACATCCGGTGCCTCGTCGAGAACCGCGAGGACGAGGGATTCAATTGGGGCCCCAAGGAGTACGCGCTGCTTCGCCGGACGCGTCACCTGGCCGACCGCGTCATCTGCGTGTCCGACGCGGTGAGACGCGTCGCCGTCGAGCGGGAGGACCTCGATCCGGACCGCGTCACGGTCATCCGCAACGGCATCGCACTACCCGATAACGCTCCCGATACACGTGCAGGGGTTCGCGAGGAGTTGGGCGTTCCGCCCGGCGCGCCGCTGGTCGGGATGGTCTCCAACCTCAATCGCCGCGTGAAGGGAGTGCGGTACTTCGTCGAGTCCGTTCCCGACATCCTCCGGGGAGCGCCCGACGCGTGGTTCGTCGTGTTCGGGTCGGGGAAGGAACAGCCCGGGCTGGAGCACCAGGCCGGGCGGCTGGGCGTGCGCGATCGCGTGGTATTCGCCGGCTTCAAGAGCGACATCCAGCGCTACTACCCCGCGCTGGACGTCTCCGTGCTCACGTCCCTGTCGGAAGGGCTGCCCATTTCCGTGCTGGAATCCATGAGCTTCCGGCTCCCCGTCGTCGCCACACGCGTCGGCGGCACGTTGGAGGTCGTGGTGGACGGCGAGACCGGCTACCTCGTGGCGCCCAAAGACACGGGGGCCTTCGCGGCGAGAGTGGTGGAGCTACTCCGTCATGCCGACCTTCGACGCGCAATGGGTGCGGAGGGCAGAGCGCGGGTCGAGCGCGAGTTCGACATTCGCCGCACGGCGGCTAAGTACCTGGAGGAGTATCAACGCTGCGTGAGACGTGAGACGTGAGACGTGAAACGTGAAACGTGAAACGTGATAGGTGATACGTGAGACGTGAGACGTGAGACGTGGGACGTGGGACGTGGGACGTGAAACGTGAAACGTTAGTCGCACTGCCGCCTGACAACGAACGCGTCCCAATCCTCCGCCCGGCCGCCGAAGTCCGATACAGGTGTCGTCAACGTGACGCTTCCACCCGCGGCACGGCGTACTCGCCCACCCGCCCAAAACGGAACTCTCTCAAGAGCCTGGCGACCCTCCCCTCGGTGCGGCGGAGGCCTCCGTAGTGCCTGATCCGCGTCCGAAGGTCCACGGCGATCCGCGGCTGCTCCGGATCCAGCTCCCATGGGTGGATGTAGAACATCCCGGGCCTTCCGTCGGTCTCGGCATCCCTCATGCCGGCACGCACCAGCCCAAACGGCAGTAACCGGAGATACCCTCCTCCCGCGGCGGGCCACACACGCCCAAATCGAACCACGGTAGCCGGAGGAAGCTCCAGAATCGCGCCAGAACGCGTTTCTCGGACGTGGGGCACCCGTGATGCCCCCGGATAGCCGTACCCGTTCCTACGGACCGGGAAGAGGCTGGAATCGTATCGGTACCCTTCCTCCACGAGAATCTCGAGCGCCCACTCGCGCCCGGGCACTATCGAAAAGCTCGGCGCCCGGTAGCCGCTTACGGGCGCGCCTGCCAGGTCTTCGAGGATCCGCTTGGAGTCCCGCACCGATTCCCGAAACTCATCGGGTGTGAGTTCCGTCACGCGCCGGTGATCCGTCCCGTGGCTCGCGATCTCGTGCCCGGCGGCCGCGATGCGCCGAATCAACCCGGGGTGCCGACCGGCCACCCAACTGAGGCAGAAGAACGTCGCCCTCGTGTTGTGCGCCGCCAACAGCGCCAGCAGCCGGCTGGTACCAACCTCGACTCTGCCGGGCAGTCGGTCCCAGTCGGCGCGATCCACGTACGGCTCCAGAGCCGAGACCTGGAAATACTCCTCGAGGTCAACCGTGAAGTGGTGCAGCATTGCTACAACATAAAGGCTAAAAGGTTTACAAACAACAACTTACGCACGCCGTCCCCGATCGGGAGCAATCTGACTGCCCATATGAGAAAGGGGCTCGGCCTTGCGAGCCGAGCCCCTCAACGTGTCCTGACTGGAGCCGAAACGTTACGCGTCTTCAGTGCCGCGCCGGCGTCTCCGAAGGCCAACGCCTCCGAGGCCGGCCAAGCCGGTGGCCAAGAGCACCATGGAGATGGGCTCCGGCACCACATCCGTGGTCCAATCGCTATCCTCACCGTCCACCCCCAAGCCCTGCATGTGCGCGGACCACTGGGCCAACTCGTAGCCGCTGCCCACAAAACCGTCAAATGTGATGACGATCGTCGCGGTCTCGCCGGTCACGAGTCTATGGTCACCGCCCGCCTTCCCACCTGCGTCCCAAGTAACTTGGAAGCCACCATCCCCTCCACCAGACGAAACGTTCCACTCGACGGTGCTCCCGTCAATCGTGACCTCCACCAGGGTGGGCTCTTTCAAATCGCCGAGCGTGGATGGCTGGAACAGGAACATGAACGCGCCGATGAAGGAGGTGGAGAGCACGCCACCGCCGACCGTGGAGCTGTTTGTCACTTGGAGCGTGACCTGATCGCCGCTGAAAACAATAGAGTTGATCGTGGCACACGCGGAGAGATAGGCGTCACCGCACCAAGGGCTGCCAACCAACTGAGCGCTTGCGCTGGACACCGGCAGCAGCGACGCCACCGCCAGCCCGAGGCCAAGGTTCTTCAGTTTCGACATCTCGAAACTCCAGTCTAGTGCAGGTTGTCGAAGCGGGACGATATCCGCGTCCGTCAGCAGACGATGCAACCCTCATGCCATCGCCTCACTAACCGAATCCGCAAGTCGTCAGACAGTCCGCGCACCTCGCCGCAACATAAACCCAATGAACACAAGGAGTAACGGGTAGATCGCCACATCGGCCAACACCCGCACCACGGCCTTGAACACCCCGACTCGCGCCTCGCTGGTGGAGGCTCGCCACACCTCAACCGAGGACACAAGATACAGTATCCCCATCAAAACGAGCCCCCCTGCGACAACCCACAGCACGATGGCTTCGACCCGCAGCCATCTGGGCGACGCCCCAGGGTGCTGAATCAAACCGTAGGTCAGCAGCCCGATACCCAGCAACGTCGCCGGCAGGTTGGTGAAGGTCTGGCTGATGATCGCGAACTCCCACCCTTGCGCGCCGAACCGAAGCGGCAACCACGCCAGCACAAAGTCGATGACACCCACCAGGATGAACACGGTGCCGATAGCGAGGAAGATCCATGCACCAAGAGCTTCCGGATCTTCGACGTGGTACTTGACCTTCTGCGCGGCTTCCGGGGTCTTGAGAACCCGCTCCGCGCCAGCCTTCTTGGTCGGTTCGGACGTCACAGGAACACCTCTTCAGTCCCATCGAAACGTGTCTGGTCTGGCGTGGCCGAAACGGTCAACGCTCGCGCGCCGGGCCGGCCTGCGCCGGTGTCACGACCGCAATGTCCTGCCGCGCCCGCGGTTTCAGCAACCAGGTGCCACCGGTGTCGGGCAGCAGCAACCCCGTCACCGTGGTCACCGACTCCGGCAAGAATGGGTCCAACGTGAACACCAGGTCCACGTCCAGCACCACCCGCAAGGGCCCGGAACCGTCGTCCACGGTGAGCGCGAAGTCATCCCCCGCGGTGGCGGTGTCGGTGATCGTGGCCTCCACGACACGCACCAGATTGGCGTCAAGTCGGCCTCCGTCGGCGCCCGCCGCCGTGGCCGACGTCACATCGAGCGCGGCGGGCGCCGTGACGATGGCAACCACAAAGGCCCGCGCCTCATCCAGCGTCGGCTGGCCATCCCGGGTGGCGCGTGTGCCCAACAGGCGCACGCTGTCACCCGGGAACACGAACCCGCGCTGAACGTTCGTGGCACGGATCGCGAACGCCGAATCGGCCACGTGCAAGGTCGAGTCCCCGAACCCGCCGTTCGCGTTGAGCGCGATACCTTCCACGAAGAACCGCTCGCCAGGGGGCGCGGCACGCGCCTCCTCGATCGTACGAACCGGGAAGCTCACGATCACGGTGACGAACTGCGAGTCGGCGGGCGCCAGGGTCACGAGCGAGGTGTCGACGCGCACCACCTGCACCGAATCTCCAATCGTGGCCGTGTCCACTCGGATCTCGTAGTTCCCCACCGGCAGGCCCGGAACCACGTATGCGCCCTCGGCGTCCGACGTGACCGAGGCCACGGTGTCGATGGTTCCGCGGGCCAGGAGGTGGATCCTCACCCCCTCGAGCGGCGAATCCGCGAATCCGATGCTCCCCGACCCGTCACCATCGAAGTACACGAGCCCCGCCAACACCGCATCGGCCTCGATGGCCAGCACGCGATCCTCCCCCGCGTTGGAGCAGGAGACGGCCCCCATCAGGACAAGTGCCAGCGCCCCCGCCCGAGATAGCCGAGACGCACGGGGCGGTTCAGCGGGTTCCGGCCGAAACCAGCACCCAGCGACGCATAACTCGCGCGCTGCTTGCACACAGGCTCGTTTCACGCTTCTCGTTTCACGTTTCACGCTTCTCGTTTCACGTTTCTCGTTTCACGTTTCTCGTTTCACCTTTCACGTTTCACGTTTCACGACGTTTAGTAGTTCACCCGCAGCCCGAACCGCAGCGCCCGTCCGGTTCCGCGCTGGGCCAGGGGTTTCCCAAAGTTATCGTTGGCAAGGAGCGGCACCGTGACCGTGCCGGCCGCGGGATCCTTGACCAACGCCGTGCCCGGATCCACCAGGTACAGCGCGTGATCGCGAATTGCCAGCTCGGTGTCGGTGACGTTCAGCGCTTCGACCCACAGCTCGATGGGGTACCCGGCCAGCGTGTACGGCCCGAGCCCCAGCCGCAGGTTCACGGTCGCGACGCCGGGATCGCGGCACACATTCCGCTCGGCGAAGCTGCCCACCTGGCCACGGAGACACTGCTCGGCAGTCAGGATAGCATCCACTCCCGCGATCTGGCCGTCCACGAACGCCGGATCGTTGTTGGGGGAACCATCCCCGTTCACGTCCACGCCATAACGGAAGCCGGGGGTGTACGGCAGGCCGGACCGATACCGAATGAGCGCGGCCAGCGATACCCCGGCCCGCCCCAGCGGCAGCAGCTCGATCCCGACGGCCAGGCGGTGTGGCACGTCCGCATCGGATCGCCCCTTTGCCCAGTCCTTTTGCCCAAGCGAATCGGGGAACGGCGTGAGCTGCGCATACGGACCGCCGTAGCGACCGGACAACCAGTTGTCCGTCGTCCGCGAGTATGCGTAGCTGGCCAACAAGCGCAAGAATCGGCCGGCCGGCATGTCGAGTCGGGCGGTGAGCGCCCAGTAGTCCGAGTAGCCGTCGGCGTCCAGCACGGACACCAGCTCGAACCCGTCGAAGCGCCGATTCGATCCGGCAGCGGCGGCCACCAGCCCACCGGTCTGCACCAGGTCGCCGTACACGGGCCGGCCATACTGATCCACGGCCGCCGGCGCCGGCAGCAGATTGATATCGTGACGCCGGGGCAGGAAATCCGTATGGCGGTACGAAGCGGCAAGTTCCAGAGCGCCCGATCGACCGAGGCGACGGGCAATGCCGAAGCGGAACCGTGAGGAGCGCGGCGACTGGTAGTCCGGCCCCAGCATCGTGAGCCGCGCCCCCACTTCCTGCCCCACCAGCGCGCCGGCCGGATCGGCCGACCAGCCGACCGTACCCACCCCGCGCCACACGCTCACCCGGCCGGTCTCCGCAAGCAGCTCGCCCAGCACGGCCGGATCGACCGTCCCGTGGTGCACGCCGGCCCCTCCGGAGACGATCCAGTCGTCCGTCTCGCCGAAGCTCCACCGGAAGCCAAACCGCGGGCTGAACCGACTCTGCGAACCGTCCAGAGCGTCCGAGCGAAGGCCCGTCTGGTCGAGCCAGTCCTGGTTGAGCGGCACCTCACCGGCGGGCAGAAACTCACCGTCCCACCTGAGGCCGAATATTAGGCTCAGCCGGTCGGTCACGTCCCACGTATTCTGAAACAGTCCGCCCAACGTGAGGGTCGAGAACGTGGTCGGGAGCGGCGATCCTGTCGTGGCGTACACTTGCCCGTCGCCCGACCCAAAGCTGGGTTCGTCGGAGAAGAGGTACTCGCCCGCGGAGCCGAACGTGAACGCGCGGTCGTGCGACGTGAACCCGCCCTGGAATCCGAGCTTGACGCGGAAGTTGCCGAGCGCCAGATGGAGCGTCTCGCTCCCACCGAAATCCGTGCGCTTGAGAGTGCCCGGCTGCGCGGGATCCGTTCCAAACGCCAGCACGGAAGAGCCGATCCTCGTCCCGACCGACGCCGTATCACTGAATTTCGCTTCCGTGCGCGAGAACCCGACCCGCAACTCCTGGGCGACCACCTGCGAGAAGCTGGATGCATAGGACGCGCTTGCGACGATGTCGGTCGCTTCGCGGCGCGCGGAGACGCTCTGAATACCCCACGGACCGACGGGCGGGTTGTCCTCCCGTACGCGGCCGAAGCTCACCCACGCCCGCAGCGCCCCGCCGCCGATCTGACCGTCCAGCCGACCGAACCCGCTGATCGCGCGCTGCTCCGCGACCGGCCCCTGGAGGCTCGCGCCGATGTCCCGTCCGTAGGCCGACTGTGCCGTCGCGAGAATCGTGGAGTCCACGGCGGTCGGCGCCCATGCGGGAGGGAGCGGCGTCTGGAGGCGTCGCGCCTCCGCACCGAGGGTGAAGTGCAGCGTGTCGGGGATGATGGCTCCGCTGATGAGGGCGCCGCCGCGCACGCTGGAGTGTCCGCTCGCGTTGGGACTGAAGTGCGTGGAGGAGGCACCGGCATTGCCGCCCCAATCGGCGAACAGGCTCATCTCGAGGCCGGCCGAGCCGCGCTTGGGACTCCCGTTCAACACCGCGCCGGCCAGTCCGCCCCACTCCGCGTCCGTGGGGGACCAGTTCAACTTGACGCTCTCGAACGCCCACTGCGGCAGGGCCGACAGCGTGCTCGACGTGCTGGGCAAGTAGGGGTGATGCGACACGCCGACGGGGACCCCGTCCACCGCCACCGCGGAGTAGGCCGACGGCAAGCCCTCATGCTCGAACGCACTCCCGCTCACGGGGGACAGCGCCGTCAGGTCCGCCATCTCTCGCCCGGGCCAACTCAGTTGGTCGACCCCTGAAGGCGGAATGGTGCGGGCGGCGCCAGGCTCGGCGACCGCCGCGCCGGCTGGGTACGCCACCGTGTCGATCGTGACAACGGGGGGATCCGTCTCGCTGAGCGCGATCGAGGCCTTGAGACTCGCCCCGGCCTCGATCACGATGCCGGTGGCGCGCACCGGTCGGTAACGCAACTGCTCGGCGAACAGCTCGTACGCGCCCGGTGGCAGCAGCACGAACACGAACCGGCCGTCGGGATCGGTCTCGAGGAAGCGGGACGATCCGGAGGATTGCTCCGTGAGCGTGACGAACGCCTCGGCGATGGGGTTCCCCTCCGAACTCCGCACCACACCGCGAAGCGAGCCGGTCGTGATGCTCTGGGCACCGGCAACCATTGGGAACGCGACCGTGCAGATGGCGGCCAGGGCGAGGCTCGGCGATCGGAGTGTTCGCGGCAGTCGTGTGATCAACGCCCCCCCGGGGCCTTTGGGTTGGTCAGTAATGTCAGAGCGGATCGTCCAAGCCGCTGCCGTCGTCCCCGCGCATGCGGGCAAGGTTAGCGCCTGCGGCGAACGCGGGATTGCGAACCGTGGTAAGATAATTGCGCGCAACGGCTTGTGATACCGGCGGCGGAAACGCCGCGACTCCGCGGGGCGACGCATGCGACTCAGGTGTCGGACCATGGCCACATGAAGCCGTACCCGCCGCCCACCACCATTCGCGGTTGGTGGCCCGGTGTCTATCTGCTCTTTGCGCTCGTCGTGACCCTCTTGCCGTTCTCCGGCCAGGCGGAGCGGCTCGAGGGCGTCACGACCTGCGTGTTCTGCGGCGAGGCGTGGCTGGCCGACCTCATCCGCAACGTCATCCTGTTCGTGCCGCTCGGCATCGCGTTGCGTCGCTTCACGGGAAGTGTCACGACGGGCGTGCTTGCCGCGGCCGCGTTGTCCGGGGCGATCGAGTTGTGTCAACTCGTCCTGCCGGGGCGCGACGCCAGTGCCGGTGACGTAATCGCGAACGCGGCGGGAGGCATGCTGGGCATGTGGCTGGCGGGTGCGCCCGCGCGATTGCTTTTGCGGCCGAGCGAGCGCGAGGCGGTGATCCTGAGCTTCGGATGGAGCGGCGTGGTCGGCGCCCTGACGCTGCTCGCGGGCTATCTGTTGCAGCCGAGCTTCCCCGATACCGTGTATTGGGGACAGTGGACGCCCAATTTGGGGCATCTCGAGTGGTATCGGGGACAGGTGTTGCGCGCGGAGATTGGTGGGATCCCGCTCCCCTCTCGGCGCCTGGATTCGAGCGAGACTGTGCGTGCCAAGCTGAGGGAGGGATCGACCCTTACCGTTCATGCCTTGGCAGGACCGACGACAACGCGACTCGGTTCGCTGTTCAGCATCTACGACGAGTCTCAGCAGGAGATCCTGCTCATTGGACCCGTCGCGAGCGACCTCGTCGTACGCGCGAGAACGGTCGCCGCCGCAATCGGCTTGGAAACCCCATGCCTCCAGTTTCGCGATCTCATGATGGGTCTCGATCCGGGAGACACCCTTTCCATTGGCTTGGAAACGAGCGCCCGCGGACGATACCGACTCGCGGTGAACGATCGCGAGCGCGTGGAACAGTTCTCGATCGCCAGCCTGTGGAGCCTGCTTCTCGCGTCACCCACGTCCCCCGGCACCCGCGCGCTCGCGGGCTTGCTGTGGGCTTGCACGCTCGCCGCCCCCGCGGGCTGGTGGCTCAGGGCGCGGATCCCTCTGGGCTTGGCCGCCTTCGCCGCGGCGGTGTTAGCGATTGTTGTGCTCAGTCGGTCGCTCGGTCAACCGCCCGAAGCAAGCTGGACCGCGGCATTCTTGGCGTCTGCGCTGTTCGTCGCGGCAGCGCGAGCACGCTGGAGACCGTCGCGCGAGTTCGCGGCGGCTCGGCGGTCAGAGCAGTGAAGCCAGAACGCGGATGCAGCGGTCGATCCGATCAAGACTTTCCTGAAACACTGACTGATCTTGCCCATAGGGATCAGGAATCGTACGACGCGTGACGACAGCGGGGTCCAAATCGCCAAGGATCACGGTCTTGTGCGGGGCCCCGACCAACTGCTCTTGCCGCCGGTTCATAACCACGATGAGATCTGACCACGCTCTCAAATCGTCATCCAGGAGCCGCGAAACGTGATTCGACAGATCGATTCCCCTGTCGGCCGCCATGCTGCGCGCACGCTCGTGCGCAGGTCGACCCGGACCGATGAACCCGGCCGAGAGGACTTCAATGGCTTTCGCCCGGGGAATCAGCACCGCGAGCCGAGCCGCGGCAAAAGGGCTGCGAATGATGTTGCCGTGGCAGAGAATCAGGATTTTTCGAACGCTGAGTCCGCGCAGTCGATCCACGGCTGCGCGACGACGAAAGACGTGCATGAGACTGTCAGCAACAGTCCTCGCCAACCCTCTTACGCTTCGAAGCGCAACCGGGTGATTGAATACGCTATCCACACAACACACTCCCACCGTTCACATTCAGAATCTCGCCGGTGATGCTGCTCGCCAGATCCGAACACAAGAACACGATCGGCCCCGCGATCTCCTCGGGCGTCGCGACCCGGCCGAGCGGAATTGTCGCCTCGATCTCTCGCTTCCCGCTTCCCGCGTCCCGCCCGTACGGGATCGTGCTCATCTCCGTGTCCACCCACCCCGGCGCCACTGCATTGACCGTGATCCCCTTAGGCGCCGCCTCGACGCAGACCGACTTCACGAACGAGATGATGGCCCCCTTGGTCGCCGCATAATCCGCGTGAAAAGCCTCGCCGCGCTGTCCCGCCGTGCTCGCGACAATGACAATGCGGCCGCCGGATTCCATGACCCCGAGCGCAGCCTTCGTGCCGTGAAACACGGCGTTCAGGTTCACCGCCAGCGTCTCCGCCCACCGCGCAGGATCCATCTTGGACACGGGCACTTCTTCCACCGGCCAGATGCCCGCATTGGCGACGAAGATGTCGAGCCTGCCGAAGGCCTCCACGGTGTCGCGAACGACCCGCTCGCAAGCGACAGGGTCGGAAAGGTCGGCCTGGAGTGCAAGAGCGCGGTGCGCGGTGCGTGGGGCGGGGTGCCCAGTCCCGATTGCTTCCACCACACCCTCCGCGTCGGCTTGCCGCACCCGGTACGTGATCGCGACGGATGCCCCGGCTGCGGCGAGCATCTTCGCCGTCGCGGCACCGATGCCGCGTGAGCCGCCGGTAACCAGTGCGACTTTGCCGGAGAGGTCGATCAGGCTCATCGCGATTCGCGCGCCCCGCGCCCCGCGCCCCGCGCACTTCGTTCTTCGCACGCCATCGTCACCAGCGCGTCCGCCGCCAGCAGCTGAAAGGCGGCCTGACGGTCGGTACGCGCCGGATCTATCGCCGCCAGCACCCGCTCCGCCGCGGCCATCAAATCCTGGGGGTCAGGAGAGGCACCATTGACCATTGACCATTGACCATTGACCGCGTTTACCACCGCCCGCCTCAACGCCTCCGGCGCGGCACTCAACCGCGACTCCACCCAGTCCGCCACGCTCACACGCCCACCTCCGTGAGAAGTTTCCGCACGACGTTCGGCGCCTCACGCCGCGCGTCCTCGAGCTTCGCAGGGTCTCCGGCCCCCGCGGAGGCGAAGTGCGGCCTCCCTCCACCCCGCCCCCCACTCACCGCCGCGATCCGATTGACAACGTCTCCTGCCCTCACACCCCGCGCGATCAAGTCGTCCGTCACGCCCACGTGGATGCCTGCCTGGTCTCCTGAAACGAATAGCACCTGCACGGCCCGCTTGTGCCGCTCACGGAACCGGTCCATGAGCAACCCAATCTGATCGCGATCGGCGACGGGCGATTCACCCATCAGCAACGTCACTTCGCCCAACTGATGTTCCTCCCCCGCGCCCGGCGCCCCGCGCCCCGCGCTCCTCAACAGCCCCTCCACCTGCTTCTCGAGCCGGCGCTTCTCCTCGACGAGCTGCTCGATGCGCCGCGCGACGTGCTCGGGACTGGTGCGCAGCGCCTCGGCGGCCTGCTCCACTCTCAAGTCCAACTCCTTCACGAGACCGTACGCGGCGGGACCCGTCACCGCCTCGATCCGGCGCACGCCGGCCGCGACGCCCGTCTCATGCGAGAAGTGAAACAGTCCGATCTGCCCGGTGGTGCGCGTGTGCGTGCCGCCGCACAGCTCCATCGAGATGTCGGGGATGTGCACCACGCGCACGCGGTCCCCATACTTCTCGCCGAACAGCGCCATCGCGCCGGCCTCCAGCGCCTGGTGGTACTCCATGATCCGGGTCGCCACGTCGGCGTTGGTCCAGATCGCGCGGTTCACTTCCGATTCGATGGCGGTAAGCTCCGCGTCGGTCACCGGCGCGTGGTGCGAGAAGTCGAACCGCAAGCGGTCGGGCGCCACCACGGAGCCGGCCTGGCGCACGTGATCGCCCAGCACGTGGCGCAGCGCCGCGTGCACGAGGTGCGTAGCCGTGTGGTTCCGCTCGATATTGCGCCGGCGAGCCTCGTCCACTTCCGCCTTGACAGGGGTAGCCTCGAAGTCCCCTTCGTAAGGACCCACCACCACCTGCTTGTCTCCTGCTTTGATCACATCCTCGACCGGCAGCTCCCACCCCCCGCCCCGCACGATGCCGGTGTCGCTCACCTGCCCGCCCGACTCCGCGTAGAACGGGTTTTCGCGCAGCACCAGTTCGAGTCGGCTGCCGTCTCGGCGATACTCGAGTATCTCGGTCTCCGCTTCGGTCATCTCATAGCCCACAAACCTCTGACGCTTGCGCGGCACCACGCGGGTGAATCCGCTTCTCGCTTCCCGCTTGCCATCGCCCGCCGTACGCCGTACGCCGTACGCCGCACGCCGCACGCTGCCCGCTGCACGCTGCCCGCGCCCCAGTCTCGACCGCTCCCGCTGCTCCTCGAGCGCCCGTTCAAACCCCGCAACGTCAACTTGCCACCCGCGCTCTCCGGCGATGATCTGCGTGAGGTCGACAGGGAAGCCGTAGGTGTCGTAGAGCTTGAAAGCCTCTTCACCCCTGATGGTACCTGTCGAGCCGGCGGTGATCCCGTCCAGCCGCTCGAGCCCGTCGCCGATGGTCTCGAGGAAGCGCTCTTCCTCGGCTCGTGTGACGTTCTCGATGTGATCCTTCTTCTCCTGCAGCTCCGGATACTCGGCACCCAGACCGTCGATCACAACGTCCGCCAGGTGCACCAGCGTCGGCTCGGTGCGGCCGAGCAGGTAGGCGTGGCGGACCGCCCGTCGCAGGATCCGTCGCAGCACATACCCGCGGCCGTCGCTCGAAGGGTACACGCCGTCTGCCAGCAGGAACGCGACGGCCCGCGCATGATCGGCGAGCACGCGAAACCCCGCGCCGTCGGACCCACCGTCATAGGGCCTTCCGATGACCTCGACCGCGCGCTCGATGATCGGCATGAACAGGTCGGTGTCGTAGTTGGAATCGACGCCCTGCATGACGGCCGCGATGCGCTCCAGGCCGGCACCGGTGTCCACGGAGGGCGCGGGAAGCGGGACGCGAGAACCGTCTGGCTGCTGGTCGAACTGCATGAACACCAGGTTCCAGATTTCGAAGAAGTGGCCGGCCTCTGACAGCGCGACAAACTCCGGTGGGCTCGGGGCTGGACGCTGGATGCCGGGCGAATGGTTCCGCGGGTTCACCGCCGGAAGCTCCGTGCCCCCAGCACCCTGCACCGTCCGCAAGTCCACATAGATCTCCGAGCACGGCCCGCACGGCCCCGTCTCCCCCATCTGCCAGAAGTTATCTTCGTCGCCCATTCCGTAGATGCGCTCGTCGGCGATGCCGGTCACCTCGCGCCACAATCGGCGCGATTCGTCGTCCGAATGGTGAACGCTCACGTAGAGCCGGTCCGGATGAATCCCCAGGTACTCCTCGCTGGTCACCCATTCCCAGGCGTACTCGATGGCTTCGCGCTTGAAGTAATCGCCGAAGGAGAAGTTGCCCAGCATCTCGAAGAACGTGTGGTGCCGAGCCGTGTGGCCGACCTGCTCCAGATCGTTGTGCTTGCCGCCGGCACGGACGCATTTCTGGGACGTCACCGCTCGCACGTACTCGCGCCGCTCCAGCCCCTGGAACACGCGCTTGAACTGCACCATGCCGGCGTTGGTGAAAAGCAAAGTGGGATCGTCAGCGGGCACGAGCGGGGACGACGCCACTTGTGTGTGTGCGCGGTCACCAAAGTACGTCAGAAACGATCTCCGTATCTGTTTAGATTGCATAGTCTTATAAGTTACGGTCACATGAGGCTCAGAGAAAAGACCCACGTGACACCAATGCTCAAGCCGTGACCATGCCGCGGAACGCCGGCGCCCCCGCGAACGTGGACGTCCTGCACATCATCGCACCGGCCCCATTCGGTGGCGCAGAGCGCGTGGTGCGGGATCTCTGCCTCTCACAGCGAGACGCGGGATACAACGTGGCGGCGATCGTGCTCGGCGAGGTCGATCGTGAACGAACCTGGTTGGAGCGCTCTCTCGAGTCGGCGGGGTTCCCGTTCGAGACAATCAGGAAACGCGCATCGGCCTATCTTGCCGTCTCCCGCGCCATCCGGCGGCGGCTTCGAACGATGCGCCCCAGCGTGGTACACACCCATGCCTACAAGGCAGACGTGCTGACGCGGTTGGCCCTCCCTCCCGGGCCGCGGCACGTGATTACCGCCCACGGTTTCACAACCGGCGATCGCAAGAACCGCCTCTACGAGTGGCTCGATCGCCAGGTGATGAAACGGGCGGACGCCGTGATAGCCGTCTCCACTCCGCTGGCCGAACTGCTTGCGGGCTACGGGGTTCCGGCCGCCAAGCTGCATTGTGTCTCGAACGCCGCCATCGCTCCGGCACCGCTCCCACGGAAGGTCGCGAGGAGCGCCCTTGGACTTGACGATGATTCGACGGTCGTGGGATGGATCGGGCGGATGTCGTTTGAGAAAGGGCCGGATCTGTTCGTGGAGGCTCTACGCCAGGCCTGGCTCGAAGGGATGCAAGGCATCCTCATCGGTTCCGGCCCGATGGACGAGTCGGTTGCGCAACAGATCGCGGCCATTCGCACTGGACCCGACATCCGGCTTGCCGGCGCGCTCGAGGACGCGGGGCGGTACCTGTCCGCCTTTGACATTCTCGTGCTGAGTTCCAGGACCGAAGGCAGCCCAATCGTCGTGGCGGAGGCTCTCCAAGTTGGCGTTCCCATCGTGGCGCCGGCGATCGGCGACTTGCCCCGGCTTGCACAGCAGCTTGACTCGATCCAGTTGGCACGTCCCGGAGACAGTGCGGATCTTGCCGCAGCCCTTGTGCGGGTCGAAAAGGATCTTCCCGTCTACACTCAACGAGCGGCCCGTGCACGGGCAGACGCCCTTCAACTCCTCGGCCCGGCCGCGTGGGTAGAGCGCATCGAGCAGGTGTACGAATCTGTGCTGTCCTCAGGGGCGATCGATATCCTCGGCGGCTGAGGACTCACGTCGGTCAACGCATCAATCCGCTAAGTCGCAGCAGGAGCCCCTCAGGCGATAGACCAGCCGGGACATTGATCCGCGGAACGGCCACCGTATCCCAGTGCGCCCGAAGTCGTCCACCCGCCACTAGGAGTCCGAAGCGATGGCCGCAAGCCGCGAGGCTCGTCGTGACTCTCGGAGCAAGCCCGTACGGATACGCGACGACAGAGCCCTCACCCCCGACCATGCGCACCCAGTCGGCAGCCTTGCCCACTTCTGTGTCGACATCGGGGGGCTCGAGCACGCGCAAGTTCCGGTGACTCCAAGTGTGAGAGGCCAGGGTGACCCTTCCCTTAGCCGCCGCCGCTCGCAGCTCAATCTCCGTACTGCAGCGCATGATGTCGGGGGATGTGCCGAGCTTCAACCCCTGCCGGACGGCCCACGATCGGATCGACTCGTCGTCGCCCCCGAGTTCCCCGAGGCCCACGTCTCTGATGCCGGCCGCGAGTTCACCTGGCGGGGCCGCCAGCACGTCCCACCAGAAATCCCTGCCGCCCAAGAAGGACGGAGCGACGAATACCGTGGCAGGCAGCCCCCTCGTGACGACCTCGGCGAGCCCCAAATCGATTGCGCCCCGGTACGCGTCGTCGAACGTAACCGCCGCGCGCAGCACTCCGGGCGTCTCGGTCTCCCGATCAAGCAGCGGCATCAGCGGCACGACTTCGGCACACTGCTGGAGGAGATCCAATTGCCCACGAAAGGTCGAGAGTGGGAGATGGAGCGACCGATCGCCTCTACCGGCATCGGCATCCGGCACCACATTGTGATAGGCGAGAATCACGCCACGCGCGCGCGCGTTGCGCACCAGAAACCGCGGTACGCCAGTGGCCGCAGCCATTCGTTCGATAGAACGCTTGAATCGGGATCGCAAATTGTACCGCTCCATCGACACGACGCATGCGAAGCGGTGTCGGAGACTCACAGAGTGCCTTGACGCCAGCCGTAGCATAGGTGCAGGATCGGCCTAGTCGCAACCCGCACACCCGGCACCATGGAACTCGATCAATCCACGCGCTATGCTCGGACCATCACCGCTCCTCGATCGACCCATCTTCATCATCGGGTGCAACAGGTCGGGCACCACACTACTCCACCGCACACTGTCTACCCACCCCGATCTATGGTGCGATCGGCTGTACGACGAATGCCAGCACGTCTACCACGAGCACTATCCGGCACACCGGGAGCTCGGTGAGCGGGTTCGAGAGCCCGCCCCCGCGTAAGTGGGAGAAGCCATCGTGCGCAGACTGTACCACAACTGGACAAATGACCGTAGCCAGAGTCAAGCTGAGCAGTGACGAGACACCGGCGGATTTCCGCAAACGGCTGCAGGCATTCTGCCGAGAGCGCTTGGCGCGCCACAAAATCCCCCAAAGGGTCGAACTGGTTACGCAAGGGATGCATGGGGCCCGCTTCAAGAAGATGCGGTAGGAACGATCCCCCCGCTGGGGCGGCTGGCGCCGAAGCTTCACGCTGCACCCCGCACGCCAGCCCCGCGCCCCGCGTACCGCGCCCCCGACGCTTACGCTCGCTTGACCCGACTCGCTTCGCACGCTGCAGTGCGCTCGGTGGCAAGATCATGACCGGGCAGGGCACTGACGCGTGCATCCGCGACTCGGGTCCGCGCTCGCCTCACCCTCTACACGTTGTACGCATCACGCTGCACGTATCACGTTTCACGCATCACGCATCACGCTGCACCCCGCACGCCAGCCCCGCGCCCCGCGCCCCGCGCCCCGCGCACCGCGCCCCCGACGCTTACGCTCGCTTGACCCTCTGCACGTTGTACGCTGCACGCTGCACGTATCACGCATCACGTATCACGCTCCCTCTCTCAGCCTTATATTCCTGATCGATTATGCCCGAATCCGTGAGCGGGTCCCCATTGGAGCGCTGGGTTACCACCTGGCGCGAAGCCGAGTCCGCACTCGCCGACGAGAAGCGCCGGGAGCTTGTACTCGTGCGCACGCCTGACGCTATCGCCACGCTCGCGGCGGCATTCGACCACGCCGTGCGACATTACAATCCGCCGGACACGTCGGGTCTGGTCGAACAGCAGCGTTACTTCCAGCGCCTCGTGCCGTGATCGAGCTGTTTCGGGAAGCGCAGCGCTTTCAGCACTTCCTGGAGCAGCATACCTGGCCCTTCTGCTTCATCGGTGGCATCGCCGTTCAGCATTGGGGCGAGCCTCGCGTGACCCGAGACCTCGACGTCACCGTCTTCACCGGCTTCGGCAACGAGGTCCCGGTCGTGGACGGCCTCCTCGCGGCCTACGCCGGGCGGCGGCCGGACGCCCGCGACTTTGCGCTCCGCCACCGGGTGCTGCTCCTCTCGATCAGCGGAAACATCGCCGTGGACGTGGCACTCGGAGCGCTTGCCTTCGAGCGGGAAATGGTGGCCCGGAGCGTTGTCGTCGAGTTCCAACCCGGCGTGGCACTGCGTATCTGCTCGGCCGAGGACCTCATGGTGCTGAAGGCGTTCGCGCGCTGAGGGTCAGCCGGTGCGGTCTCCTGCCCCCCGTGACCCTCCTGCCCCTCACTTCCCGTGCGCTTCCATGAACGCGCGAAGCACCGCGTTGATGCGCGTCTGATAACTCGGATCCCGCGCTGCACGCCGCCCGCTGCCCGCTGTGCGCTGCACGTTGCCCGTTGCACGCCGCCCGCTCTGCCCTGCACGTCCCGCCCCGTCCCACGCTCGCTTGACCCGACTCGCTTCGCACGCTGCAGTGCTCTCGGTGGCAAGATCATGACCCGGCAGGGCACTGACGCGTGCGTCCGCGACTCGGGTCCGCGCTCGCCTCACCCTCTGCACGTTGTACGCTGCACGTTGTACGCTGCACGCTGCACGTATCACGTGTCACGTTTCACGCATCACGTTTCACGGGTTTCACGTATCACGTATCACGTATCACGCCGCCCGCTGCCCCCCCCTGCCCCTACTCCTCTTTCTCCGCCTTCACCCGACCCAGCACCGACGGCAGCTCGATCCCCGCCTGCTCGGCGAGTTCGTGGACCGCGGGCAGCGATCCGATCAGGCTCGATAGGAAGGACGCGGTGGCGCCGTTCCCTCCGTCGCCGCCGCGCCCGCCGCGGCCGCCGTCCCACACGGTGATCTTGTCGATCCTGAGATTCTGAATCGCCTTGACCTGCTCGGACACGAGCTCCGGTAACTTTTCGATCATGAGGAGCGTCGGTGCGATGTCCGGATGCTTGGCGCACGCCTCCATGAGCTTGCGGTAGCCGTCGGCCTTGGCCTCGAGCACCTTGCGCACCCCCTCCGCCTCGGCTTCATACCGCGCCAGCACGGCATCCGCCTCACCACGAGCCTCGCGGCGGGCCCGCTCCGCCGTCGCCTCGGCCTCCACCTCGACCCGCTGCTTCTCGACCTCCTGCGGTGCGAGCCGCTCCTTGGCCAGCCGCGCCAGCTCGCGCTCGCGCTCCGCCACGGCGATCGCCTGCTCCGCTTTCGCCGCCGCCACGTGCGCGCGCTGGCGAGCCCCCGCCTCCACCTCGGCCAGCTTCGCGTTCGAGTCGGCAATCTCCGCCCGCGACGTGTTCTCCCCCTGCACCGCCACCGATTCCGCCTGCGCGACCTGGACGCGCTGCTCGCGCTCCGCACCCTTCTTCGCCGCGACCGTCTCCGCTTCGCGCTGCGCCGCGGCGATCTCCTGATCCCGGCGGGATTCCACCTCGCCCGTGATCGCCTCGGCCTCCAACCGCGCGACGGCCACGCGACGGCTCTGCTCCGCTTCCTTCTCCCCCGACGCCGCACTCGCTTGCTCGCGAGCCACGTTGATCGTGCGCTCGCGATCGGCGACCGCCTGCCCCGTGGCCCCCGTGCGCTCTTGCTGCGCCACCTCCACCTTCGCGCGGTTGATCGCTTCCGCCGCCGCGCGCTTCCCGATCGCCTCGATGTAGCCGCTCTCGTCCGTGATGTCCCGGATGTTCACGTTGATGAGCGCGAGCCCAATCTTGTTGATCTCCTCGGTCACGTTGGCGTTGATCAGCGCCATGAACTTCTCGCGATCCTTATTGATCTCCTCGATCGACAACGTCGCGATCACCAGCCGCAACTGGCCCAGAATGATGTCCTGCGCCTGCTCGGTGATCTTGTGCTCCCCCAGGAATAGAAGACGCTCCGCGGCGGAATTCATCAGCACGGGGTCGGTGCTGATCCCCACCGTGAACGTCGAGGGAACGTTCACCCGGATGTTATTGAGACTGAGCGCGCCGGTGAGCGGGATGTCGATCACCATCGGCTCGAGCGGCAGGTACGCGAAGTCCTGGAGCAACGGCACCACGAACTTGCCGCCGCCGTGGATGCACTGCGCCGCGCGGTTCCTCCCGACTCTCCCGTAGAGCACCAGGATCTTGTTGCTCGGACACCGCTTGTACTGCCTGACCACGAAGATGACGAAGAAGAAGAACAGCAACAGCACCGCGCCCGCCGCGCCGAGCCACACCATCGGCTGTTCGACACCCCCCTGAAGCACCGCCGCGAGAGACCACATCATGAGCCCCCTTCCAGCCTGGTCACCGTGACCGTGTTCTCGTCACTGCTGACCTCGGTGATAAGCACCTTCGTCCGCGAGTCTATCTCATCGCCGTCGGACACGGCGTTGTAATACCGGAGCCGATCGTCCACCACCACGCGCACCACGCCTTTGCCGGATCCCCTGGCCGGAATGGCCGCGTACACCGTCCCCTCTTGCAGGAGACTGCTCGAGATGTCCACGGTGCCGCTGGACTGCATCCGGGAGATCCATCGCAGCAGCTTGGCGAGGATCCACATCATCACGCCGCCGAACGCGAACCCCACCGGGACGCTCAACACCACCGGCATCCCCCAGCCTCGGTATGCCCCGATCCCTCCCCAACCGAAGCCCATGAGGAAGGCCGAAATCGCCTGGAGCGAGAGGATCTTGAAGGCCGCGCCCGAGTCGCCGTGGTCGAGATCGAACCCCGCGCCGTCGTCGGCATGGAGATCCAGTCCGTCACCCAATCCGAGCATGAGGACGAGGCGGACCAGGAAGAATCCCGTTCCGATCAGCGCCGGAACGCTGAATAGCGGCGCGAGGTCGCCGAAGAAGAGCTCGTTCATGAGCGAGGGGTGCGGGTGCCGGGCAAAGGTATCGGTGGGGACGGGGGAGGGTAAGACGGCGGCGCCAGGGCGCGGGGGCCGTGTACGACCGCGAGCGCGGATTGACGTGTCTGTCGTCATATATTATGATATGTGACGAGTATGACAACACATCATCCTCACCTTCCCCGTGCCCTGGACCTTAACGCGCTGCTTGCGAGGAAGTCGCACTTCCTGCTCGGCCCGCGCCTGACCGGCAAGACGACGCTGCTCCGTCGCACGCTTCCCGGGGCGCGGGTGTACGATCTGCTCGACAGCGCCGTATACCTGGCACTCAGCCGTAACCCCGGCCGGATCGCCGAAGAGCTCCCGGCCGGCACGGATGTCGTTGCCATTGACGAGATCCAGCGTCTGCCGGAACTGCTTAACGAGGTGCACCGGCTGATCGAGGAGCGGGGGGTCCGCTTCCTGCTCACGGGTTCGAGCGCCCGGAAGCTCCGGCGTGGCGGTGTGAACCTGCTCGGCGGCCGAGCGCGCGTGAAGTACTTGCATCCCCTGACCTACGCGGAGCTTGACACGCACTTCGACCTTGCCCGGGCCATCGAACGGGGCACGCTCCCGTCCATCTATTTCTCGGACGATCCCGTGGCGGACCTTGCGGCCTACGCCGGTACCTATCTCCAGCAGGAGGTCGCGGCCGAAGGGGCTACGCGCAACATTCCCGCTTTCGGCCGCTTCCTGCGGGTCGCGGCGCTGTGCAACGGTACGATCGTGAACTTCACGAAGGTTGCGAACGACGCACAGGTGCCGCGCACGACCGTGCATGAATACTTCGCCATTCTCCGGGACACGCTGGTCCTCCATGAGGTGCCGGCGTGGCGGAAGTCGGTCAAGCGCAAGCCGCTGGCGTCATCCAAGTACTACTTCTTCGACGTCGGGGTCGTCGGGGCGTTGCAAGGACGGGCGGTACGGGCCGGCACGCCGGAATTCGGCGTGGGACTCGAGACGTACATCATGCACGAGCTGGCGGCCTACGCCGATTACCGCTCCGGTGACGAGCTGCGCTACTGGCGTTCCACCTCAGGGTACGAGGTGGACTTCGTGATCGGCGACCACACCGCGGTCGAGGTGAAGGCCACGCGCACGGTCTCGGGGCGGGACCTGAAGCCGCTGCGGGCGCTCGCCGAGGAAGGGAAGCTCAAGCGGTATCTGTGCGTGAGTCTCGATCCGCGGCGGCGGACCGTCGAAGGGGTGACGGTCGTGCCGTGCGTGGAGTTTTTGGACGCGCTGTGGACGGGCGAGTACAGCTGACGGGGCGGGTTCAACGCCACGCCTGGACCTACGGGCAAAAGGGGGAAGGAGGAAGGGGGAAACGTAGTGCGCTCTGCCCCTCCTCACAGCCCTCTTCGCCGCAAGTACCCGGCCACCCGCCGCTTCACCACGCGCTCGGGCAACCCGTGCAACTGCCGCGCGCGCTTCTCCGCCAGCGCCGCCCGTTGCCGGCTCAGGTCGACTTCGTCACTCTCCACCACCTCGGCGATCGCGCGCTCCGCCGCGCGCCGCTCGATGCCCCGACCCAAGAGATCGCGCAGCAGCCGCGGCGGACCGAACCCCTTGGGCGCGCGCACACGGACGAAATGCCTGGCGAACTCCGCGTCGTCCAGCACACCGCTGCTCTCGAGCCGGCCAACGGCCTTCGCCACCGCGTACTTTCCGTGGCCTTTCTGGCGCAGCTTGCGAACGACTTCCGCCACCGCGTGGGGTCGATGCGCCAGCATCCGGAGCGCCACCTGGTACGCGGCCTCCGCCTCGCCCGCCGCTCTCAGATCAGCAACCAATGCGTCACTGAGCTCGACCCCGCCCGCGACCCCCAGCTTCCGCGCTTCGTCCCGCGGCACCTCCACGAACCGTGCACCGTCCACCTCCACCACCACGAGCATGGGATCGCGGCGGGACGGACGGAGCCCCGTCACGAGCATCCTGGACTTTGGTGCTGGAGGCTCTAAGCCCCACGCATCACGCATCACATTTCACGGGTTTCACGTTTCACATTTCACGTTTCACGTTTCCCCCGCCCCTTCCCACGCTCGCTTGCCCCGACTCGCTCCGCACGCTGCACGTTGCACGTTGCACGTTGCACGCTGCCCCCCACCCCGCGTACGGCGCCCCGCGCACAGCGCCTCACGCATCACGCATCACGCATCACGCATCACGTATCACGTATCACACGCATCACGTATCACGTATCACGTTTCACGTCTCACGTTGCCCCGACATCACTCTCTTCGGGGCTTGAATCCACCACCCCCGCCTTCGTCATCCCCAGCACCTCCTTCACCTTCGCCTCGATCTCCGCCGCAATGTCCTCGTGGTCCTTGAGATACAGCTTGGCGTTCTCCCGCCCCTGGCCGATCCGCTCCTTGCCGTAGCTGTACCACGCGCCGCTCTTCTCGATGATCCCCGCCTCCGCGCCGATGTCCACGAGCAACGACACGTGGCTGATGCCCTCTTGGAACATGATGTCGAACTCGGCCTGCCGGAACGGCGGCGCCACCTTGTTCTTCACCACCTTCACGCGGACCTTGCTGCCGGTGATTTCGTCCCGTTCCTTGACCGGTCCGATGCGGCGCACGTCGAGACGCACCGAGGAGTAGAACTTGAGCGCCCGGCCACCCGTGGTGGTCTCCGGGTTCCCGAACATCACGCCGATCTTCTCGCGCAATTGATTGATGAAAACCACCGACGTGCGAGAGCGGTTGATGCTGCCGGTGAGCTTCCGCAGCGCCTGCGACATGAGGCGAGCCTGCAGCCCCACGTGCGAATCGCCCATGTCTCCCTCGATCTCCGCCTTGGGGACGAGCGCGGCGACGGAATCCACCACGATCACGTCCACCGCGCCGGAACGCACCAGGATCTCCGCGATCTCCAATGCCTCTTCACCGGTGTCGGGCTGAGACACGAGCAGGTTGTCGATGTCGACGCCGAGCTTGCGGGCGTATTCCACGTCGAGCGCGTGCTCCGCATCGATGAACGCCGCGATCCCGCCCTTCTTCTGCGCGTTGGCGGCAACGTGAAGAGCGATCGTCGTCTTACCGCTCGACTCCGGCCCGTAGATCTCGGTCACGCGCCCCCGCGGCACGCCTCCGATACCAATGGCCGCGTCCAGGTTGATGGCGCCCGTGGAGATGCCATCGATCTTCACCCGTGCATGCTCGGATCCCATCCGCATGATCGAACCCTTCCCCACCGTCCTCTCGATCTGCGCGATGGCAAGACTCAAGGCCTTCTTCTTTTGCTCGGGGAGCTGGTCCGCCACGACTTCCGTCTTCTGCGCCATGTCTTCTCCTGGAGTTCAAGCACGCATCCCGTTTCACGTTTCACGCATCACGTACCGAATATACACCGAAACTCACCTTCTTTCCAGCCGAAACGCGTCCTCGACGTGTTGGACCTCCCAGCCGCGTCCCCGATCTCGCCTGCAGATGCCGATCACGTCAAAACGGTAGGTTTCGCCCCGCCTTCCGTGCCGGTCGATCCACGCCGCCGCTACCCTCCCGATCTCCCTCCGCTTCTGCCACGTCACCGCCTCCAGCGGACTGCCGAACTTGCGGCTGAAGCGCGTCTTGACCTCGACAAAGGCCACCATGGACCCCTTCCGGGCCACGAGATCGATCTCCAGGCGTCCCATCCGGAACCGGTGAGCCTCGATCTTCCATCCCGCACGCTCGAGCCGCTGGATAGCCACCATTTCGCCCTCGAGACCTCGCCTGTGCCGAGGATCGGTCCAGCCGGCCGGGTCGGATTTGATCGGCACGCACCCAAGTTGCCCGCGATGCCCACCAGGGAGATAACCCGATTGTTGCCGTGATGGTCAATTTACCGCACGTCCGCGATGGCGTGGCTAGCGCCGGGCATCACGCATCACGCATCACGTTCCTCCTTCCCACGCTCGCTTGCCCCGACTCGCTCCGCACGCTGCAGTGCACTTGCCGGTGAGATCATGACAACGCAGGGCACTGACGCGTGCATCCGCGACTCGGGTCCGCGCTCGCCATGGCGTGGCTGGCGCCGGGCATCACGCATCACGCATCACGTATCACGCATCACGCATCACGGGTTTCACGCATCACGTTCCTCCTTCCCACGCTCGCTTGCCCCGACTCGCTCCGCACGCTGCAGTGCACTTGCCGGTGAGATCATGACAACGCAGGGCACTGACGCGTGCATCCGCGACTCGGGTCCGCGCTCGCGACGGCGTGGCTAGCGCCGGGCATCACGTTTCACATTTCACGTTTCACGTTTCACATTTCACGTCTCACGAATCACGCATCACGTCTCCCGTTTCACATTTCACGTTTCACGTTTCACGTTTCACGTCTCACTAATCGGAATACTCGTCGAGCTGCCCCATCGAGATCAGCACCTCCCGCCCTCGCGCCCCTTCGCTCGGACCCAGGATCCCCGCTTCGAACAGCTGGTCGATGATCCGCGCCGCGCGGCCGTAGCCGATCTTCATCTTGCGTTGCAGGAGTGACGTCGAGCCGCCGCCGTTCACGATGCATATCTCGGCGGCCTCCAGGAAGAGCGGATCGCGATCCTCGATCGCTTCCCCCTTCCCGCTTGTTGCTTCCTCTTCCTCGAGCGCCTGCACCACGGCAATGATGTCCTCCTCCTCCCCCACGCCGCGCACTGCTTCCTCCACGCCTTGATACCACTCCATCACCTGCTCGGTCTCCTCCGTGCCGATGAACGCCCCCTGGATCCTCGTCGGCTCGCTCTTGCCGGGCGGCAGGAAGAGCATGTCGCCGTTGCCCAGCAGCGCTTCGGCACCGTTCTGATCGAGGATGGTGCGGCTGTCCACCTTCGACGCCACACGAAACGCGATCCGGCTCGGAAAGTTGGCCTTGATGAGCCCGGTGATGACGTTCACGCTCGGCCGTTGCGTCGCGAGGATGAGGTGCACCCCGGTGGCCCGCGCCTTCTGCGCCAGAATCGCCAGCGGTTTCTCCACCTCGCCCTGCACGGTCATCATCAGGTCGGCCAACTCGTCCACGATCAGCACGATGAACGGAAGCGGGCCGTCGTCGTAGGGACGCTGGTCGGTGGACGACGGGCGCTGGGTGTCGGACGGCGTACGCCGCACGCCGTGCGCCGCACCGCCCTGCTTCTCCTGCACCCTTGCCCCCTGCACGTCGACCATCGCCTTCCCCTCACCGATCTTCCGATTGAAGTCCTCGATGTTGCGCGCCCCGTTGGCGTGGAACAGCTCGTAGCGTCGCTCCATCTCGATCATGGTCCACTTGAGCGCCTGCGCCGCCTGTCTGTTGTCGGTGACCACCGGGTGCCGGAGATGCGGCAGCGCATTGTACATCGACAACTCGACCATTTTCGGATCGATCATGAGCATGCGCAGCTCGCGCGGCGTGTAGCGGTAGATCAGGCTCGTGATGATGGTGTTGATGCAGACGGACTTGCCCGACCCCGTGGCGCCGGCGATCAGCAGGTGCGGCATCTTGGCGAGGTCGGCGATCACGGGCCGGCCCTCCAGGTTCCTGCCGAGCGCCAGCGGCAGCGTCGCCCGGGTGCGGTCCCACTCCGGCGCTTCAAGCAGCTCGCGCAACGTGACGATGCGCGCGTGGGGGTTGGGGATCTCGATCCCGACCGCGGCCTTGCCCGGAATGGGCGCCACGATGCGGATGGACTGCGCCTTCATCGCGAGCGCGAGATCGTTCTCCAGCGCCGCGATGCGACCCACCTTCACGCCCGGCGCGGGCGCCAACTCGTACTGCGTGACCACCGGCCCGGTGGTGCGACCCACGACGGAGCCCTCGACCTTGAACGTCGCCAGCGTCTCCACCAGCACCTCGCCCAGCCGGTCAAGCTCCGATTCACCGGCGTCGACCTCGCCACGCTTCGGTCCGACGAGCAAGTCGATGGGCGGAGGCTCGTCGTCGCGTTCCGCCTTGCCGCCCGCTTTCGCTCCCGCCCGCCGGCTCGGTGCAGCTCGCTGGTCATGCAGCGAAGGCCGCTCAGGAACGTCCTCGAACGCTTGTCCCTTCCCCCTTCCCCCTTCCCCCTTCCCGCTTCCCTCTTCCCGCTTCTCGGTCTCCGCCTCCCGCGCCCGGAGCGCCGCCCTGAAGGGGTGCCAGTCGATTGTGAACGCCGTGAGCACCGAGAAGCCAAGCAGCCCCACGATCACCGCGCCGGCGGTGCCCACGACGCTCCGCACGCCCAGGGTGATCAATGCGGGGATCACGCCGACGAGCTTCTGCGACAGGGTCCAGAGCGCATAGTCGGCCGGAAAGTCCGCGATGGACCGGATACCCGTCGTCACACCGATGGCATAGGGGACCAGCAGCGTGAGCCCCCCGAACAGCGCTCCGGCCCGAGCGAACGTGACGACGCGGATCCGGCCGAATCCGGCGAGCGCCAGGCTCAGCCCGAGCAGCGGCAGCATCACGGCGCCCAGACCCATGTAGGTCCACAGGAGGCCGCCGAGCCCGCGCCCGAGCGGACCCGTCACATCCCAGGGAATCAGCGCCAGCGCGAGGAAGCTGCCGGCCAGGAGGAAGACGATCGCGAGGACTTCCTGGCGTCGGGAATCGGGTGCGGGGGGCGGAGTCCTCAGGGCAGTGCGTCCATTTGGTGCGCGGTGCGCCGTACGCGGTGCGCGGTTTGTTCGAGCGAGCGCTGACCTGAGTGATGGTGCGCGGTGCACGGTGCGAGGTGCGCCGTTCGTTCGAGCGAGCGCTGACCTGAGTCGCGGATGCACGCGTCAGTGCCCTGCACTGTCATGATCTCACCGGCAAGCGCACTGCAGCGTGCGGAGCGAGTCGGGTCAAGCGAGCGCCGCGAGCGCGGGACTGGGGACGCTGGGCGCGCCGTACGCGGGGTGGGGGGAGCGTGCAGCGTGCAACGTGCAGCGTGCAACGTGCAGCGGGCAGCGGGCAGCGTGCAGCGCTTCGCGCTCTGCGCTTCTCTCCTAACTCGGGACCGTAACCAGCCTGTTCGCGTACACCGGTACGATGGTCTGGGTATCGACTTCGGTTGCGGCATTGAGATCCGCCTTGAGACCGTTGGCCTTGAGATCACGCGCTGCCGCGCTCGCCGCTATCGCGCGCTTCCACCTATCGCCGTACCGCCGGACCAACTCGAGGGACGCGATCGCCGCGTCGTTGAAATCGGCCTTCCGGCGGTCTTTCCCCGGCACGAGCGCATCCACGAAGCGACCGGCCGCATACGCGTCCTCCAACGCGAACATGCGCTGACGCCCGCCACACAGAATAACGATCTCGCCCCGCTCCGCGAAGAGGCAACGAGCGCGCTCGACGACCGCGGAGAAGTTGGTCGCCGCGCCGATCAAGACCGGGTTACCCGGCTCGGCGGCCATCAACGCCGGGGTACCGTTGGTCGTCGCCATGACGATGGTCTTGCCGACCACGACCTCGCTCATCATCTCGCTCGGCGAATTGCCGAGGTTGAATCCGTCGATCGGCTGAAGCCGGCGCTCCCCTGCCAGCAGCACGGTGTCGCGCTCGAGATTGCCCGCCAGCCGCAACGCGTCGTCCGGGCCCGAGGCGGGCAGCACCGCGCGGGCGCCGCGCGCCAGGGCCGCGACAATGGTGGTGGTCGTGCGCAACAGATCCAGCACGATGACCGGCCTGCCCGCGACATCCTGCGGATTCACCCCAAGAGGAGTGAAATAGACCGTGACTTTCATGTCTCCTGTTGAAACAACTCCGGCTGTCGCTCGAGGAACTTGGTGTCCACTCTGCCGGCCTGGAACTCCGGGTGCTCGATCACCCGTCGCAGGAAGGGTATCGTCGTCGGAACCCCTTCAACGATAAACGAATCCAGAGCCTGGCTCATGCGCGACAGCGCCTCCGCACGGGTCGTGCCGTGGGCAATCACCTTGGCGAGGAGGGAGTCGTAGTACGGGGGGATAGTGTAGCCCGCATAGATGTGCGTATCCACGCGAATCCCCGGCCCACCCGGCGGATGAAACGCGGTGATCAAGCCCGGCGCGGGCTGGAAGTTCCTGAACGGGTCCTCGGCATTGACCCGGCACTCGATGGCATGCCCCCGCACGCGGTTGCCGCTGAGGTTGAGCAGCAGCGGCTCACCCGCCGCGACCCGGATCTGCTCCTTCACGAGATCGAAGTTCGTGACCATCTCGGTGACGGGGTGCTCGACCTGAATCCGGGTGTTCATCTCCATGAAGTAGAACCGGCCCTCCTCGTCGAGCAGGAACTCGATCGTGCCGGCGCCGACGTAGCCGATGCGCCCGGCCGCTTTGACCGCGGCATCACCCATGCGCTCCCGCAGCTCCTGATCCACCGCCGGGCTGGGCGCTTCCTCGACCAGCTTCTGGTGCCGGCGCTGCACCGAGCAATCGCGTTCGCAGAGATGCATGACGCGCCCGTGCTTGTCCCCCATGATCTGGAACTCGACGTGCCGCGGGCGTTCGAGGTACTTCTCGACGTACACCGCACCGGATCCGAACGCCGCCAGCGCCTCGTTACAGGCAAGCTGGAACGACCGGCGGAACCCTTCCGCATCCCGGGCCACCCGCATCCCCTTCCCGCCGCCACCGGCCGCCGCCTTGATGATCACGGGAAACCCGATGGACTCGGCGATGCCGAGCGCCTCGTCGACATCCCCGACCGCACCCGGCGAACCCGGGACCACCGGGATGCCGGATTCCATGGCCAGCTCCCGCGCCGCCGCCTTGTCGCCCATCTGGCGGATCTGCTCCGCCGTGGGCCCGATGAACGTGATCCCCGACGCCTCGCACGTTTCGGCAAACTCGGCGCTTTCGGCAAGGAACCCGTAGCCGGGGTGCACCGCGTCGGCCCCGGTGATCTCGGCCGCGGCGATCAGGTTGGGAATCTTGAGATACGAGAGTCTGCTGGGGGGAGGTCCGATGCACACATCGTCGTCGGCGAACCGCACGTGCAGGCACTCGCGGTCGGCCTCGCTGTACACGGCGACGGTCTCCACGCCCAACTCGCGACACGCCCGGATCACGCGCAGCGCGATCTCGCCCCGATTGGCGATGAGGATCTTTTTGAACATCTCAGAAAAGGGGCAGAGGGAGCAGGAGGGGCAGCGGATTGGGATCAGCCCACCACATCTTCTGCCCCCTTTGCCTCAAGGAATCATCCCCTCGAGGCCGCCATCGTCCCCCCCCGCAACCGACTCCTCGGCGAACGTCCGATCGGACGTGCCCTCGATGCCGCTGATCCTGAGGGCGAACTCGTTCGGGTTGGTCGAGTAGAACAGCGCCTGCTCGTAGCTGATCTTCTTGGCCCTGTACCACTGCATGAGGGACTGGTCGAACGACTGCATCCCGTACTGCACCGTGCCCTCGCGAATCAAATCCGGGATGTTCAGCGCCCTCTCCGGATCGCGGATGTTGTCCTTCACCGCCGCGGTGTTGATCAGCACCTCGCACGCGGGCACCCGCGACTTGCCGTCCACCGTCGGGACCAGGCGCAGGGACACGACCCCTTCGAGCGCCGTGGACAGCAGGTTCCGCACGCCGCCGTGCTCGTGCGGCGGGAAGAACGAAATCACCCGGTTGATGGTCTGGGTAGCGTCGGTCGTGTGCAGCGTCGAGAACACCAGGTGCCCGGTGTCGGCCGCCTTCATGGCGGTGTCGAGCGTGATGCGGTCACGGATCTCGCCGATGAGGATGACGTCCGGGTCCTGCCGCAGCACGTGGCGCAGCGCCATCTCGAAGGACAGCGTGTCCGTGCCGACCTCGCGCTGCGCGATGTTGGCCTGCTGGTCGCGATGCAGGAACTCGATCGGATCCTCGATCGTGATGATGTTGCAACGGCGGCTGCGGTTGATGTGGTCGATCATCGCCGCGAGCGCCGTCGACTTGCCCGATCCCGTCACGCCGGTCACCAGAATGAGTCCGCGCGGCTTCAGCGCGATCTTCTCGAGCACGTTGGGCAGGCGCAGTTCCTCGACCGTCTTCACCTCATAAGGAATCGATCGGAACACGAACGCCAGCGTACCGCGCTGCTGATAAACGTTGGTACGGAAGCGCCCGATGCCGGGCACGCCGATCGCGAAGTCCGCCTCCTTGTGCTCGGCAAACTCCTTGACCTGGCGCGGCGTCATGATCTGCTCCGCCAGCGACTTGAGCTGTTCCGGTTTGAGGGGCTGCTGCTGCTGCTGCAAGAGCTCGCCGGCCACGCGGATCGTCGGTGGCCGGCCGACCTTGAGATGGAGGTCGGACCCCGCCCGCTGCACCATTTCGGTGATCGCGGACTTGAAGTCGAAGGGCGGTACTCCGCCTGCCATGGTATCAGCCATTGGGATCCACCTTGAATAGCACTTGACCATACTCGACGGGCTGCGAATCCTGCACGGCGATCTCGCGAATCACGCCGCTCACCTCCGCGTCGATCGGGTTCATGATCTTCATCGCCTCGATGATGCACAGCGTCGTGCCCGGCGCAATGGCCGTTCCCACTCGCACGTACGGCTCCGCACCCGGCTCGGGCTGAGCGTAGAAGGTGCCTACCATCGGCGACTTGATGTCGATAAGGCTAACCGCCGGGGCGACCGGAACCTCCGCGGCAACGCCTCCACCGGCCGGCGCCCGCTCCGCCGCGTGCGCCTCATGGGGAACGGCGGCGGCCGTCGAGGCGCCCGCGTCCGGCCCCCGCCCCACCTGCGCCGAGGGAGCGGCCGCGGTAACCTGGTACGTCACCGGTCCCGCGGCATCGCCGAGCCCGCCTTTCGAGATTCTGACGGTCGTGCTCCAAAGGTTCTTCCTCACCTCGATCGAGCCCACGCCGGACGAGTTGAGAAGGTCCACCATCTTTTCCAAGAACTTGAGATCGATCATACGCGTTCGAGGTACTTATCCTCCCGTCGGTCAACGCGGATCTTCTGCCCTCGTTCGACGAACAGCGGCACCTGCACCACCGCGCCCGTCTCGAGCTTCGCCGGCTTGGTTCCCCCCTGTGCCGTATCCCCCCGCACCCCGGGATCGGTCTCCACGACCTCCAGCTCCACGAAGAACGGCAGCTCCACCATGATCACCTTGCCGTCGTGCAGCAGGCTGGAGCACTCCATCTCTTCCTTGAGGTAGTTGAGCTGGTCGTCGCCGATCACCTCGGCGTTCAGGGGTATGTCCTCGAACGTCTCGAGGTCCATGAAATGATAGAACGGGCCGTCCTGATACGAATACTGCACGGGCCGACGTTCGAGTCGCACCTCGTTCACGCGCTCGCCGGACGTCCACGTCCGATCGATCACGGCCCCGGTCAGCACGTTCTTCAGCTTGCTTCGCACGAATGCCCCGCCCTTCCCGGGCTTGACGTGCTGGAAGTATGTAATCTGGAACAGCTGCCCATCGATGTCGAGCACCATGCCGTTCCGGAAGTCCGCGGTCGTGGCCATCGATTATCCCAACTCCTCCAACTCGTTGTTTCCGTCCGTCAACAACACCGCGCCGTCCGGCGTGAGCAACACGTCGTCCTCGAGACGCACGCCACCCCACCCGGGCACGTAAATTCCCGGTTCGACCGTCACGACGGACCGTTCGGGGAGCGCCGCGTCATTGGTGCGGCTCAACCGGGGTTCCTCGTGAACCTCGAGGCCCAGACCGTGACCGAGCGAGTGGCCGAAGGCGTCGCCGAATCCCCGGTCCACGATCACGTCACGCGCGAGGGCGTCCGCCGCCTTGCCCGACATTCCCGACGCAAGTCGCTTCAACGCAACCTGTTGCGCCTCGTGGACCACCCCGTAGGCCGCGCGCTGCCGATCCGTCGCCGCCGCGCCCACCACCACCGTGCGCGTCACGTCCGCGCAGTATCCATCCACCTGTGCGCCGAAGTCAAGCAGCAGCCAGTCTCCGGCTTCCACCACGCGGGAGCTCGTTCTCGCGTGCGGCAGCGCCGACCGCGGACCGGAGGCCACGATGGTCTGAAACGGGTGCCACTCGCTGCCGCGTTCGCGCAGCTCCGATTCCAGCCGCGCCGCGATCTGCCGCTCCGTCTGTCCGACCCGCACGGTCTCCAGGGTCGCGCCGAGCGCATTCAGGCACAGGGCAGCCGCCGCTCGAACGGCCCCGATCTCCCCAGCGTCTTTCCGCACCCTGAGCTCCTCCACCAGTCCCTTCGTCGGGCGGCGCTGGATCGCGGATCCGTCGGCATGCCACCGTTCCAGGTCGGACACCGTCACGTGATCGGCCTCGAAGCCGAGCGTGCGCACCCCCGCGAACTCGCCCGTGACCTTCGCGAGGCGCTGCCAGATGTCCGACGAGACGATCTCCGTCCTGGCGGTGTCTCCCACCTCGTCGGCCGCCTGGGTCCGATACCGGAAGTCGGTCAGCAGCACGGTCTCCGCGGGCAGCACCAACAGCAAGGCGGCCGACCCGGTGAAGCCCGTCAGGTAGCGGATGTTCGGCAGGTGGGTGACGATGAGGCCGTCCAGCCCTCGCTCGTCCAGTCGGCGAATCAGCGTCTCCCGCCGCGCCGCCAGACGGGAGTCAGACCCCACGGTCGCGGACGTGGGCAACGAGCGCCTCGAGACCAAGCACGTAGCTCCGCGGCCCGAACCCCACCACGAGGCCCACCGCCAGGTCCGCGAGCACGGAGCGCCGCCGCGCCTCCTCGCGCGCGAAGATGTTGCTCAGGTGAACCTCCACAAAGGGGACGTTGACGGCCAGGAGCGCATCCCGAATGGCCACGGACGTGTGCGTGAACGCCGCGGCGTTCACCAACGCGCCGTCGGCCGTGCCCGACAACTCCTGCACCATCTCCACGAACGCACCCTCGTGGTTCGTCTGCCGCCACTTGATGTCCACGCCAAGCGCCTCGGCGCGCCCGCGCACCAGGCGCTCCACGTCCCCCAGCGTCGTCGTCCCGTACACGTCGGGTTCCCGTGAACCCAACAGGTTGAGATTGGGACCGTTCAGGACAGCGATCAACATCCGCGCCGCTCAGCCGGGAAAAGTGTAGGCGGCGCGCCGGAGGAGACGGGCGGGCCTCCACGCGCCCGGAGGCCCTCCGCCGTCAGACCCGGTCCTCCGGAGGCGCGCGTCAGTTCCCTGCCTCGCGCCGTGATGCCGCCGTGTCGACGAACTGCAGCGCGCCGGAGGAGTGACCGGGTCCAGGCGGGCCAGAATCGTCGGCGGGGGAGCTGCAGCGCGCCGGAGGAGTGACCGGGTCCAGGCGGGCCAGAATCGCCGGCGGGGGAGCTGCAGCGCGCCGGAGGAGGGGCCGGGTCCAGGCGGGAGGTGTGCGGAAGAACCGCAGCGCCGCAGGAGTGACCGGGTCCAGCCGGACGTGTGCAAGCCCGGTCCTCCGGAGGCGCGCGTGCACCCCACCTAGGTCTTGAGCCCCTTCAGCCAATCGGTGAAATCGCCACCGTCGCCGCCGCCGCCCTTGTCCGGGTCTTCCGCGTCGGCCTCCGTCACCGGCGCGGGCGCGGGCGGCGATGACGCCTCGCCGAAGAAGGCGTCGAACGACGACCGTGACTGCGCCGGGCGAACGCTGGGCCGAGCACGGGGCACACGCGCTTCAGTGCCCGCCATGCGCGCCAGCATGTCGCGCGCGGAGACTCCGCCCGTCACGGCCACCGAGAATCGGGCGGCGCGCGTCGCCGCCGCTCCGCCGGGAGCGGGCGCGGCCGCCGGCGCATCGAGCTGGGCGAGCTTCGCCCGGATGCCGTCGTCCGACGGGTCACGGGCCAGCAGTCGCTCCAGAATCTCGCGCGCTTGCGCCACGTGACCCTGGCGCAGGTACACCTCGGCCATCGTCTGGGTAAGCACCGGTGCGTCATGCCCTCCCTCGAGAGGCAGGTCGATATCGCCCGCGTCGGGCTCCCGCGTGGTCATGTCAGCGGCAGCGTCGTCCGGCATGATCAGGTCGAGCGATTGCTCGTGCGCCGCCGTTGCCGCCACCAGTGCGCTCGCATCAGTGCGTACCGTCGCGTCGTCGTCGTAGCCGGCGGCGTCCCCCACCAGTTCTTCGTCAACGTCTCCCATGACCTCCAGGGAATCCGCCCCGAAGCTGTCGTCCTGGAAAACGTCGCCGGCCCCAACCGGCGCGGGCGCTTCGCCCTCGGTCATCTCGATGGCTGTCTCGTAGTTCTCGACCTCGAGCGCCTCACCCGCCTCTTCCGACGCCCCATCCACCGTAACGAATCCCTCGGCGTGCTGCCGCTCGGCTTCCGCCACATCCGCCTGTGTCACCTGTTTGGACGTGCGATCGCCCTCATCCCAGTCGAGATCCTCATCGAACGACTGCTTGGAAACGGGCTCGGCCGGTTCCACCGCCGCGCCGTCCACCTGGACGAATCCCTCTGCGGGCGCCACGTCGGGCGGCGGCTCCTCGGTCTCGAACGTGAACGCCGCCATCTCCGTGACCGTGGCTTCTTCTCCGGTCGAGCCCTCCACCGGCTCCATCGGCTGCGTCGGTATCTGCGAGATGCTGAGTCCCTCGATGACCGTCGGCGCGTCGAACGGGATGTCGGGCTCGCCCGCGGGCGCCGCGGCAGCCGGTTCCTCTTCCGGGGGCGCGAAGGGCTCGGCGGGCGCCCCACCCATCATCATCGTGGCTTCCTCCGCCATTCCGGCGGGTGGCCCGGCGGGTTCGGGCTCCGGAGCGAGGTCCCCGATATCCACGGGCGGCATCTCGAGCTCCGGCTCGTGCGTCGTCGCCTCGAACCCCGCCACCTGCTGCTCCGCGGCGACCGCTTCGGTCGCCGGCTCCTCCCCCAGGTCGATCCCGAGCCCAAACCCGCCGGCCGCCTCCTCGGCGACCGGAGCCGCTTCCGGTGCGTCCCCCGCGGGCAGTGCCGCCAGCGCCACGCGGGCCTCATCGTTCATGGGATCCGCCTCCAGGAGACGGGTCAACCAATCCCGCGCTTCCGCGGTCACATTCCGGCGCGCCGCGATCTCCGCCAGCGACTTGAGCGCGATGATATTCTCGGGGTCCAGTTCGATCACCTGCCGGAACGTCTGTTCAGCTTCGGTGTCTTGCTCCTTGTCCAGAAAGCAGCGACCGAGCACGATGTGGCCCGACGTGTAGCTGGGGCGCTTGGGAATCCAGGCTTGGAGAACGTCGATCGCGAGATCGAGATCGCCGTTCTTCCGGTACGCGTCGGCGAGCGCCGCAAACCACTGCTCGGGCTTCTCGTTGAAGCGCTGCTCCAGCTTTTCGACTTCGCGCTGATAGGCCATGGTGCCGGCAGGTTCGAGGAGTTCAGTGTGCGGGTCGAAGTTAGTGCCCGTCAGAGGAGACTGTCAACCGGAACCACGACCGTGATCGCTTGAGTTTTGACGTTGTGGCACTTACACTTAGCCGCGTTTTTGGGGGTGGGTTGTGACGGGGGCGCGCACGGTGCACAAGGCACGGTGCGCGGCACTTTGTGTGGGGTGCGATAAGCGGTCCCCGCGAAGGGGCCGAGCGCGTACCTCGTTCGATTCGATGCCGACCGGGATGCGGAGTAGATAATCACTCATGATGCGAACAATGCGAGCCAGCGCCCGCTGGCTCATGCTGGTGCTTGCCGTGGCGTTCGTCGCGTGGATGGTCTTCGACGTCGGCATGGATGTCACCGGCCAATCGAACCAGGGGCTCGCCGCGGACCTCCTCTCGGTCAACGGTCGCAAGATCGACCAGCAGTCGTTCTATCAGGCCGTTCGCAACGCGCAGGAAATCCAACGCCAGCAGGGCAATCCGCCGGCCGTGACCCTCGAGGATCAACGGGCGCTGGAAGACGCGGTGGTCGATGAGATCGTCCAACAGGTGCTGCTCGAGACGGAGTACACGCGTCGGGGCATCGGCGTCACGGACGAGGAAGTGCGTCAGAACCTGCTGAACGCGCCGTTCTACGAGATTCAGCAGATCGAGGCGTTCCAGGACGAAAACGGGCAGTTCGACATGGAGAAATACCGCCGGTACCTCACGTCCGGTGCCGATCCGAACTTCACCCTCGCCCTCGAGGCCCGATACCGGTCCGAGATCCCCATGGCCAAACTTCTCGCGCGACTGGTGGCCGACGTGGAGATCTCCGAAGGGCGCCTGTGGCGGGCCTACCGCGATCGGATGGACTCCGCGACTGCGAACGTCGTCGCGATCATACCAGCGGCGCTCGTGCCCGACGCGGAGATCGCCGTGTCGGACGAGGAGTTGCAGAGATACTACCGGGAGCACCGGAGCGATCTCGAGCAACCCGCCGGCGCGTATCTCAGCTACATCGAGTTGCCGCGCCGGCCCGACGCATCCGACAGCGCCGCGGCGCTCCGGCGCGTGGCGGAATTGCGGGGGGAGATCGCGGCGGGAACGGACTTCGCCGCCGTGGCCCAGCGGGAATCGGCGGATTCGACGTCGCGGGTGGCGGGAGGCGACCTCGGCGATCAACCGATCGGGACCTTCGTCCCTGAGTTCGAAGAAGCCGCGATGGCACTCCGGCCGGGACAACTCTCCGGCCCGGTGCTCTCGCAGTTCGGGTACCACCTCATCCGGCTGGAGTCGCGGACCGCCGGTTCGTTTCATGCCCGTCACATCCTGATCCCGATCGAGCTGCAGGGCAATCACCTGGAACAGGTCGATGCACGGGCCGACACGTTGGACTTCATCGGTGCGGAGCAGGAGGCGCCGGAGCAACTCGATTCCGCCGCCGCGCGGATGGGCCTGCCCGTGGTGTCCGCGGGGCGCGTGCGCAAGGGTGACCGAGCGCGGGTAGCCGGACTGCCCGTGCCCGACGCGGGCGTATGGGCCTTCGAAGCGATCGTGGGACAGACGTCGCCGATTATCGAGACCGAGGATGCGTTCTACGTGTTCCGGCTGGATAGCCTGGAGAATGCGGGCGTCCCCCCGCTCGACCAGGTGCGTACGACCGTGGCGCGCGAGGTGCGGATCGAGAAGAAGGCGGCTCTCGCCCGGGCCGTCGCCGACAGCGTTCGGATGGATCTCGACGCCGGTACGCCGCTCGAAACCGCCGCGCGGAGCCGTAACCTCGCCGTGCGCCAGCTCGGAAGCTTCACCAGACTCAACCCCGGTCCGATACTGCGGGACGCCCCTGAGGCCGTCGGGGCCGCGTTCGGCCTCCCGCTCGGGGAAGCCGGTGGTCCGTTCGTGACGGATTTCGGGATCTACTTCGTTGAGCCGACCGCGCGCAGCGAGGCCACCCGTGAGGGCTTCGAAGCGGAGAAGGAGACCCTGCGGGCACAGCTCCTTCAGCAGGAGCAGCAAGCACGGGTGCAGCTGTTCCTCACCGCTCTCCGCAAAAACGCCACCATCGTCGACCGGCGCGAGGCCTTGGCAAAGGCCGCGCGCCAACAGCCGGCGCTGCCGTTCGGAGGATAGGGGGAGGGGCGCTCAGTCCGACAGTCGCTTCGGCTCCCCGTCCCGCGACTTCGTGTCCACGTTGTTCCCCAAGCCGGGGGCGTCCAGCTGCCGCGCGGGCGGCGTGTCGTCTTCCTCGATGGTGTTGCGCACTTCCTTGATGCTCTTGCGAAACTCCTTGATCCCCTTCCCCAGCGACGAGCCGATCTCCGGCAGCCGCTTGGCGCCGAAGAACAACAAGGCGAATCCGAAGACCAGCAGGAGTTCAGGAAGTCCGATGTTTCCGAGCATGGGGAGTATTACCAGCATGAGAGCCTCAAAAGAGCGAACGGGCGAGCAAGTACGCGAGCACGATCCCAACCAATCCCAGCAGCGAAACTTGCAGCGTCAGTGGCCCGAGCGTAAGACTGAAGATAATCAAGTCGAGTGAAAAGGGCCCGATCGACGGAGCCACCGTCCAGGTAAAGAACTCCTTGGCCGGACCCTCGGGCAAGAAGCGCTTCAGCAGCGCCGAGAGGAACCCGCCCAGGACGAACCCACCGGCCAGCACGGAGAGATAGAACAACGGGCGGCGGGGACCGATCGCCACTGTCAGCTCTGCCGGTCCACCACGTAGGCGATCGCGTCCCCGAGTGCATCGCGCGCCTTGCTCGGCGGCAGGTGTTCCAGCTCCGCGTGGGCGGCGTTCGCAAACTCCAGCGCACGCGCCAGTGCGGCCTCGATCCCCCCGCGGCGAGCCACGGCCTCCATGACCGCCTGGATGTGTTCGTCCGAGGGGGCCGGGTTCCGCATCAGCTCCACGACGGTGGCGCGCTCGGGCGCGTTCATCTCCGGCAACGCAGCGATCAGGGGCAACGTGATCTTGTGCTCGCGCAGATCGAGCGCGGTCGGCTTGCCGATCAATTCCTCGGCACCCATATAGTCCAGCACGTCGTCCGCGATCTGGAACGCCATGCCGAGCGCGCGGCCATACCGCTTGAGGGCCGCCCGCTGTGCCGGCGGCGCACCCACGGCGCCGACTTCGGCGGCGCCGGACATCAGGGACGCCGTCTTCGCATCGATCAGCCGATCGTACTGCGCCGCGGTGAAATCGAGCACGTCATGCGCCTCGATCTCGCGCATCTCACCCACCGTCATCTCGTTGGTCACCCGACTCATCACCCGGAGCGGATCGAGGTCGTTGAGCTTCACCAGCTCCACGATGGCCCGGGAATACAGGTAGTCCCCCATGATCACGGCGATCTGGTGACTGAAGAGCGAGTTGACGGTCGGCTGGCCGCGCCGGAGCACCGAGTGGTCAACCGAATCATCGTGGATCAGCGTGGCGAGATGGATCAACTCGACCACCGCCGCGAGCGGCACGTGCCGCTCCTCGAGGTCGGTCGTCGCCTTGGCCGAGAGGAGGACAATGGTGGGGCGGAACAGCTTGCCGCGGATACGCAACAGGTGCGCGTTCACGTCCGCGATCATCTGAAAGTCCGACTCGATGATCAGACCCAGCCTGTCGAAGACCGCTTCGAGTTCGGTTTTGACGGGCTGTTGAATCGTGGCGAGCGCTACCGGGGCGAGTTGGGGTGCCACGGTTAGGAACCGGATTGCGACAACTGCTTCACGCGCTCCCCGACATCCTGGAACTTGATATCGACGGCGAACACCCGCTGATACACGTCGAGCGCCTCGGCGACGCGTCCTTGCTCCTCTTCGCAGCGGGCAAGCCAGTACAGCAACCCGATCTTGGACTCGTCGGATCCCGCCTCGCCGTCGATCCCGCGGCGCAGCACCGTGGCGGCTACCGAGAACTGCCCCTTCTCGTAGAAGGCGGACCCCAGCGCTTCCGCCGCGCGCAGCCGGCCTTCACTGGCACGCAGGGCCTTCTGGAACTCGGCAATCGCCTCGTCCAGCAGCCCCATTTCCTTGAAGGCCACTCCGAGGTCGTAGTGGGCTTGCCAATCCTCCTCGGCGACGTTGGCCTCGATACCCTTCTTGAACGCGGACAGCATCTCGTCGAAGTCCCGCGCCTCGTCACCCGAGGGCTCCTCCTCCTCGATCCGCATCCTCGTATCCTTGAGCTGCGGCTCGTCATCCAGGAGAAACGCCCCGAGATCGATATACTGACCTTCGTCTCCCTCGGCGGCCGCCACGGCCGCCGGTGGCGCCGCACTCGGAGCAGCGGACTCGGGCACCGCGGGCTCCAGCGTCTCCAGCGCCGTCTTGGCGGACTCGTTGTCCGGGTCGTGCTCGAGCACTCGACGGTACACCGCACGCGCGCGATCCGTGTTCCCAATGCGGAAGAACGCATCCGCCAGGCCAAGATAGGCGTCCACGAGGCGACTCTTGTCGTTCCGCCGGAATGCGAATTCCACGCGTTTCTGGTGGTGTCGCACGCTGTTCGGCTCGAGCCGCAGCGCCTCGTCCACCACGTCTTCGGCGTTCGACCACTCCTCACTCGCCTCGTACATGCCGAGCGTGATGTCGAGCTCCTCGAGCCCGCGCTCGCGGTCGCCGGCCTCCATCAGGGCTTCGGCCAACTGACGGTGCAGCCGCGGGTCCTCGGGATCCGAGGCCACCATGTCCTCGAGGTCTGCCACACCCAACGCCGCCGGCTCGAGCGCGAGCCCCCCCTCCGCCTCCGCTTCCACCGAGGGCTCGGATGGAGTCTCGATGCTGAACTCGAGGTCCGGCACGTCCGCCACCACGGCCTCCCCAATCTCCTCCTCGACCTCTTCCTCCAAACTGAAGCCCTCGAGATCCAGGTCCGGCACGCCCGCGGCAGGCTCCGGCTTCTCCTCGGCCCCCGGCGGCGCCGCGACTTCGGGCATGTCCAGCTCGAGGTCGATGTCCAGGTCGAGGCTCGCCAACTCGACGTCCGGCGCCGGACCGTCCGCCGCGGGCACTTCCGCCTCCAGCTCTATCATCTCCAGCTCGGCGGCGGCCGGCTCTTCGTCGATCGGCTCCGCGTCCAGATCGAGAAGCTCGCTGGAGAGATACTCCGAAGATCCCCGCGCGATGGGCAGCCCGTTGACCGGGCTGCTCTCATCGTGCTCCGCCACCCCCACCACGTCATCCTCCGCGAGCGACGTCGTCTCGATCTCCAACATCGGGACGTCGGCGGCCGCCGCGTCGTCCTCGATCAACGAGGTCGTTTCGACCTCGAAGGGTTCCGCATCGTCCGCGAGCGACGTGGACTCGATCTCCAGCGCGGGAGCCGCTGCGATCGCGACCTCGTCGCCGTCGTCGGCGAGCGAAGTGGTCTCGATCTCGAGCATGGGCGCCGCGCCCTCCTTCTCAACCTCCGGCTCCTCGGTTCCCGTCGGTGTATCCAGGTCGATGAAGATCAAATCGTCACTGCGCGGGCCTCGCCCCGACCGCTGGGCCGCCGGCACGGCGCGCTCGTCAAAGCTGGGATCGATCGCCTTCATCCGATCGAGGGTCGCGCGGGAGCGGGCTCCCTTGCCTCCGACTTCCGAATAGAGCTTGTTCAACTGATCGCGCGCCTCGTCGGTGCGCGCGGCCTGCTTCAGTTGCTCGGCCAGGAGCAGTCGGATCTCCTCGTTGTGCGGTGAGAGATCGGCGAACTCCTTCAACGCGCGGAACGCATCCTCCATCTTGCCGGCGTTCTGCATGCGCTGCGCGTACTCGAGCAGGTTGCGCTTCGCCTCGGCCACGAAGCCCCGCTCGGTCATCAGCTTGGCGAGTTTGAGATAGACCGGCGTGCGTCCGGGGGACGCCCGGAGGATTTTGTTGCACAGCGCGATCGCGTTGTTGGGGAACCCGCTTTCCGCGTACCGATTGGCCGCGCGCTCCCACACATCTACGGCCGAACTGACGTTGCCGAGCTTCTGGTAAAGATCGCCCGCCTTATTGAACAAGCCGAGATCGTTGTCCAGTTCAGGCGTTCCATCCAACTCCTCGATGATCTTGACGTATTGATCGAGAGCTGGCTGCCACTGCTCCTTCTGCTCGAGCTTACGGGCCTTGTCCTTCGCCTTTTCGACGTTCAGGGCGAGCCTCTACCGGCCAATGGTGAGTGATGTATCAGAGTGAGGCGCCAGTCGGCCTCAGACAAGAAAATGTAGGTCTGCCTCACGTGGGTGACAAGCCGTGCCTTGCACCCACACTTCGCTCACCAAGTTCGTGCCATACCAGTACATAAGCTCTCGCCAGTCTCGGACGCTGACCAGCGTGAGATCGGCCCGGAAGCCCGGGGCGATTTGTCCGCGGGTGTGGGCCTCCCCGATGGCGGCGGCGGCATTGGCGGTAATGGCGATGACCGCTTCCGCCGGGAGCATCCGCAGCTGGGATACCCCCACCGTCGCCATGAGCGGGAGGCTCAGGCCGGGGGAACTTCCCGGATTGAAATCCGTCGCGAGCGCCACCGCGGCACCCGCCTCGATGAGTCGCCTGGCAGGAGCCTGCGTCCGTTGCCCCAAGAAGAGCATCGTACCCGGAAGCAGGACGGCGACGGTGCTCGCACGGGCCAGGGCCGCGATGCCTTCGTCCGATACGGCCGCGAGATGGTCGGCACTCACCGCCCCCAGCTCGGCGGCGAGCTCGGCGCCGCCCGACCCATCCAGCTCGTCGGCGTGGATCTTCAGCAGGAACCCGTGGCGCACCGCCGCCGAGAGTACCCGCCTGCTCTGCGCGACCGTGAACACGCCCGGTTCACAGAAGATGTCGCAGAACCGCGCCAGTCCCTGCTGGGCCACCGCCGGGAGCATTTTCCGAGTGACGAGTTCCACGTACTCGTCAGGCCGGTCACGGTACTCGAGCGGCACCTCGTGCGCCCCGAGGAACGTGGGTACCAGCGAGGGCCCCACGTCCGCGACCGCCCGGATGACCCTGAGCTGCTTCAACTCGGTCGTGAGATCCAGCCCGTAGCCCGACTTGACCTCCACCGTCGTCGTCCCGAGGGCCAGGAGGTGCTGGAGCCTCCGCCGCGTCAGGTCGATCAGGTCGGTTTCGGTGCGCTGGCGCACGTCACCGACCGACGCAAGGATGCCGCCACCGGCCGCCGCAATGGCCTTGTAGCCGATCCCGCGCGCGCGCCGCTCGTGATCGGCCGTCCGCGCCGCCCCGAACACGCCGTGGGTGTGGCAGTCGACGAACCCCGGGAACAGCACGCCCTCGATCTCGTGGATTCGCGCGCCGCGATCGCGCTGCCTCAGCTCGGCCAGGGGGCCGACCGCGCCGATCGCGCCGGCGTCCGTCACGAGGACGGCCGCGTGGTCCAGCACCTCCAGGTCCGCCTGTTCCGCTCCCCGCCGCGCGCGCGCCGGGCCGCGACACGTCACGACCTGCGAAGCTCCGGCGAGGATCGTGCTCAGTCCGCCACCTCGGTCATCGGAAGTCGCAGCCCATGGCGGCGAGCCGTGGCGATGGCCGTTTCGTACCCCGCGTCGGCGTGCCGCACGACCCCGATGCCGGGATCGTTGGTCAGCACGCGTTCGAGCCGCCGGGCGCCATCGGGCGTCCCGTCCGCGACGATGACCTGCCCCGCGTGGAGGCTGTTCCCGATGCCGACGCCACCGCCGTGGTGAAACGACACCCAGGACGCGCCCGAGGCGGTGTTGAGCAGCGCGTTCAGGATCGGCCAGTCGGCGATGGCATCGGAGCCGTCCAGCATGCCCTCCGTTTCCCGGAACGGCGACGCCACCGACCCGGTATCGAGATGATCGCGGCCAATGACGATGGGCGCGGCGAGCTCCCCCTTCTCCACCAGCCGGTTCATCGCCACGCCGAACTCGGCCCGCTCACCCTGCCCCAGCCAGCAGATCCGTGCCGGCAGCCCCTGGAACGCCACCTGCTCCCGGGCCATGCGGATCCACCTGACGAGGTGCTCGTTGTCCGGGAACAACTCCAGCACGAGATCGTCGGTGCGATGGATGTCCTTGGCATCTCCCGAAAGCGCCACCCAGCGAAACGGTCCGCGTCCCTCACAGAACAGCGGTCGCACGTACTCGGGCACGAATCCCGGGATGTCGAACGCGTCGGCGACGCCCTGATCGAGCGCCTCGGTGCGGAGGTTGTTGCCGTAGTCGAACGTCACGGACCCCTGGCGCCGCAGCGCCAGCATCGCGCGTACGTGGTCCGCGATCGAGCCCCGGGCGCGCCGCAGATACTCCTCGGGATTGGTCGCCCGCAGGGCCGCGGCCGCTTCCACGTCCAGCCCCACCGGGATGTATCCGTTCAGCGGGTCGTGCGCCGAGGTCTGATCCGTAAGGACATCAGGGGTCATTCCTCGCGCCACCATGGCCGGCAGCACCTCAGCGCAGTTCCCCACCAACCCCACGGAGAGCGCTCGTCCCTGCCGCGCCGCGGTGGACACCCGCTCCCACGCGTCGTCCAACGACTCGGTCATCTCGTCGAGATAGCGGGTTTCCAGCCGGCGCTGGATGCGGTGCGGGTCGACCTCGACGGCCAGCATGGTGGCCCCGTTCATCGTGGCCGCGAGGGGCTGCGCTCCTCCCATGCCCCCGAGGCCACCCGTCACAACCGTCCGACCCACCAACGAGCCGCGGAAATGCCGGCGGGCGACCGCGCCGAACGTCTCGTAGGTTCCCTGGAGAATCCCCTGCGTGCCGATGTAGATCCAGCTGCCCGCGGTCATCTGACCGTACATCGTGAGCCCGGCCCGCTCGAGTTCCCGGAACCGCTCCCACGACGCCCACCGCCCAACCAGGTTGGCGTTGGCGATCAACACGCGCGGCGCGTCCTCGTGCGTGCGGAAGACACCCACGGGTTTGCCCGACTGCACCAGGAGCGTCTCGTCGTTCGCCAGCGAACGCAGCGCGCCGACGATCGCGTCGAACGCGGCCCAGCTGCGGGCCGCGCGCCCCGTTCCGCCGTACACGACGAGGTCGTCAGGACGCTCGGCGACCGCCGGATCGAGATTGTTCATCAGCATCCGCAGCGCGGCTTCCTGAATCCATCCGCGACACGAGATGGCCGTGCCACGCGGTGCGGTGATGGTGCGGGCCGTCATGGCAGCGCCTCCGTTTCCAAGACCCCGGCGATTGCTTCGATCAACGGGCTGAGCGCGCGGTCTCCTTCGGCGGGCGCGACCACCGCCCGCACCCGCTCGTACACGCGTGCGACCCCCGCGCCGGGAGCCAGTGGTTTGCGATACTCCAATCCTTCCGCGCCGGCGATCAGCTCGCAGCTCACGACCCGCCGCGCGTTGGCCAGGACGCGCCGAGCCTTGAAGGCCGCCGCCATCCCCATCGGCACGAAGTCTTCCTGGTTGCCGTCGGTCGGGATGGACTGCACACTGGCCGGCGTCGAGAGCGTGCGCGATTCCGCCACCAGCGCCGCCGCGGTGACCTGCGCCATCATGAGACCCGAATGCAGACCCGGACGCCGGGCGAGGAACGCCGGGAGCCCCTGCGACAGCTCGGGGTTCACCAATCGCTCCAGCCGTCGCTCCGAGAGCCCCGCCAGCGTCGTCAGCGCGATCGTGACGATATCGAGCGCCTGCGCGATCGGTTGCCCGTGGAAGTTGCCGCCCGAAACCACGTCATCGCCGAACACGAGCGGGTTGTCCGTGGACGCGTTGAGTTCGATTGCCGCGGTGCGCTCGGCGAAGTCCAGCGCGTCCAGCACACTGCCCAGCACCTGCGGCGTGCAGCGGAGGCTGTAAGCATCCTGCACGCGCGGATCATCGGCGCGATGCGACTCTCGGATCTCGCTTCCCTCCAACAGCTCTCTGAGCACCCGAGCCGCTTCCTGCTGACCGGGGTGCGGCCGCGCGTCGTGGATCCGCGCCTCGAACGGCACGGGTGTGCCCATCAAGGCCTCGAGGCTCATGGCGGCGGCCGCCAGCGCACTGTACCACAGGTTGCGCGCGTCGTGGAGGAGCAACGCCAGCACCGCCGTCTGCACCTGTGTCCCGTTGATGAACGCGAGGCCTTCCTTGGCTTGGAACACGATCGGTTCGATGCCCGCATCGCGGAGCGCCCACGCCGCGGGACGTGTGGCCATCTGGTCGTCTCCGACGAACACGTCCCCTTCGCCCAGCAGCGCATAGGCGATGTGCGCCAGCGGTGCAAGGTCGCCGCTCGCGCCCACGCTTCCCTGCTCGGGCACGACGGGGTGAATCCGCGCGTTCAGGACCTCCGCCAGGCGGGCGGCCAAGAGCGAGCGCACGCCACTGGTCGTGCGGAGCAGCACGTTGGCGCGGAGCACCATGGCCGCCCGCACGATGTCCGTGGGAAGTGGCGCGCCGACGCCGGCGACGTGCGAGACGATCAGGTTGCGTTGCAGCGCCTGGATGTCTTCCGGGGCCACCCGCACCGAGGCGAGCCTGCCAAAGCCCGTGTTGATCCCGTAGATCGAATCACCGGCCTGCACGGCGCGCTCGAGGCGCGCTCGAGTCGCGTCCACCGCGGCCGCGGCCGTCGGATCCACTTCCACCACGACCGTGCCGCGTGCCACCGAGACTACGTCGTCGAGCGTGAGCGCGCTTCCCGTCAGGATCACTCGTTGAGTCATAGCGGGGAATATAGGCGCCGCCGCGTGACTCGGAATGCGCGGAAACCACGACGGCGCCGACCCCCGGGATCGGCGCCGTCCAGCCGCCTCGCAGTGCCCAGCGTACTTAGGGCTTCACGATCGTGCCGGGCGCTCCCTCGGGTCCACGCACCAACTCCGGGTTCCCGGGATCGGTCTGGTAGCTCCAGTCGAAGATGATGAGGTCCGCGCCGACGTGGGTCGCGCGAATGGCCCCATACCGGTAGAACCCATCCCCGTCGTCCATCTGGAAGACGTACCCGTACCCTGGCAGGATGAGCAGGTCCGCGCGGGCATACCCCGCCGCGGGCGCCACGTCGATCTCGGTCAGGTCCTCGATCGGGCCGGTGCCATAGGGCACGACGGACGTACCTACCCTGATGGGCTGGAAGTAGAAGTTCCCACTACCGTCGCGAGTGACGCGAAAATCCATGTCTGAGCGAAGGCCGCTGGAGACCACGCCGAGCGCCGTCCCCAACTCGAACCGGAACCCGCTCACGGATTGATCGGCCTCGAAGGCGTACATGACCTCGTTGTGCACGTCGGGACGCGGCGTATCCGCACGCAGGTCCGACCACACGCTTTCCCACCCTTCGACGCTCTCGGCCGAGACGCCAAAGCACCGCGGGCTGCCATTGGTGAGTTCCCCCACGAAGAACTCGGGCGAGACCGTCGTGCCTTCGAGCGCGAAGTCGCCGCACAGATCCGCGTCCAGATCGTAGAACGCACTGTAGACCCGATACTGTCTGAAGCCCGTGGGTTCGTCGATGAAGGGGTTGTCGGACCAGTACAGCATCACCGCCCGATCGAGGCTCACGCTCTCGATCCAATCGGGACTGTCCAGCCGCAGACGCTCGTCCACCACCACCGTGTTGCTGGGGCTGCTTTCTGCGTTCTCCAGATTCACGGCCACCACGTAGTACTCCAGGTGCGGCAGCCCGGCGTCGTGGAACGATGGCGACGTGGTCTCCCCCCGCAACCCGAACTCCGACGCCGTGGTTCGCCGCGAGTACACGCGGTACGCCAGGAGATCGTTGGTCGGCACGCCGTCCCACAGGAGCAGGAGTCCCGCGGGGGCCTCCGGCAGGCCACTCGGCTCCAAGACGTACACGAGGTTGGAGGGCGCCGGAACCCCGTCGAACAAGTCGCTGCACGCCGCCAGAACCGGCAGCAGCAGAAGGACCAACGAGATTCGCCTCATGAATTCGCCTCCCCGATCATCGATTCGCAATCGCCAAGCGCATCGACCGTGCCACGCGTACAAGGAACGTAAAATATTGTCCGCCAATAGCTTACGCAACGTCACGAACTGCAATGTGTCCGGAAAAAGGGACGGGTTTGAAGAATGGTAGGAGAGTAAGAAAGTGAGAGAGTAAGAGAAGGAGATTGCCATGCCATGCTGGCTCTCATCACCCGCCGTACTCTCCTACTCTTACTCTCCTACCATCTTCTATCTTCCCGCTCGCCTCACCGTCCGCTGGTCGTACTGGAATTGAATCTCGGGCTCGTCGGTCAGCGTCACGAAAAAGTTGAACGCGAAGTTGCCGTTCGGGGCCTTTGTGAACGCGAAGGTCGCGCGCCAGCGATGCAAGTCGCGGTCGAGCCGCAAGACGTGCTGCCCAAACTCCTTGAGCGTCAGATTGTACTGCGTGTTCCACGACACGGACCAGTTGGGACTGGGGGAGAACCCGACCGTGAGCCCCATGGTCCGGTTGGGCGGCCGCACCTCGAGGCTGTCACCGATTGCCCTCGGACGGTCTCGCCGGTCGTCATACGAAACGCTGGCCTGGAACCCCCGCCCCCGCCGCACGCCGCTGGCCCCCAGCCCACGGTTCAACGCCGGATCGAGCCGCGTGGTGGGACCCGTGGCGGTCCCGGCCGGCTGCACCGGTTCGATCATGTCCTGCGGGTTGGCGAGATCCTCGGGCTCGGGTTCTCGGCCGGCGACGAGCCCCGCAATGCCGCGGATAGTCGCCGCCGAGATGTTGAACCGCGCCGACACGGACGTCAAAAACGGCTTGAACGCGGTGGAATCGTACCCGACCGGCCCGTTCCACAAGTCGTGCTGCATACTCACCGTGAACCCGGGCAGGAGGTCACTCGTGAACTGGTTCCCGACGAGTTGTGTGGTCCAGCCGTTGCGCCCCTCTTCCTTCGCCTGCTCGAAGTCGTAGGCCACCGAACTCGTCTGGATCGAGAGAATCTTGATCTTCCGCACGTTGCGCTCGTCGGTCGTCGTGTCGCCTTCCGCGAGCCGAAACTTTCCCTCGATCGTCTGCGAGAGACCGAAGCTGACCTGATGCAGCGCGGGGCTCGTGCGCTGGACGTTCAGCCCGCGCGGATCGAGCGCCCGTGCGTAGGCCTCCGGGACCTCGGCCTCGGGGGCATAGCTCCAGGACACGATGGGCGAGACCGCGTGCCGGATGCGCGCCAGGGGGCCGACGCCGGGGAAGAACCCGAACACCGTCGGTGTCATGCTCGCCCCAAACGACAACCGTTTCCCTTGACTGACAAACGCGCCGTTCGTGTACTGGTTCCTGATCAGGAACGCGCCGCCGGTGGTGTTCCTGATGCCCAGGGACGGTTGGAGCTTCCACGTCGACCCGAACAGCGTGGGCAGGTTGATGCCCGTGTTCCAGTCCACCGCGGTCTGAAAGTCCTCCCCGTACACGCGCACGATCGAGTCGTCGGGGTTGGCCGGGTCCGGGAGAACCAACTCCATCGGTGTGTTGGTGTAGCGATCGCTGATCGAAAAACTGTTCTGCCAGTTCCAGCGCCCCACCCGGAGGGGCGTGTTGAACCGCAGGTCGGATTGGCGTCGGATCGGGAACAGGGTGTCCGTGGTGACGATTCCATCGACCGGCGCCGCCGCGAGGGGGATCCCAGCGCCTTGATGGCGAGTCACGGTGTTCGTGACGCTGACCGACGGGGACCAAGTCAGCAGGGTCCCGATATCGAGCGGCCGCGGTGTCAGGCTGAACGTGGGCAGCGTCTGCGATGACCCGCCGTTACTGAGATCCTGCGAGAGGCTCCCGCCCAGCGCCATGGTCCCCCACGAGAACTGCTTGTTGAAGTTGATCCGGCTCCCCAGCGTGGCGGTCTGCACGAACGGGTCCACGGTGTTGCGTTGCACGACGCGGGCACTCGTGGCGTAATCCACGTCCGCGGTGAGACGGGTGCGCTGGTTGAAACTCTGCTGGTGGTTCCACTGCAATCGCAGCGAGCGCGATCCCGGCTGACCTTCGAGTCCGGCCTCCCACAAGCGCGAGACGGACAGCCCCCCGGCGACGAACCGATCCAGCCACCGATAGCGCAGCTGGCCATTGACGCCGAGATAGTTGCCGGCAAACCAATCCAGCGAGATCTGCGCGTCGCTGTAGTCGTTGACGGCGAAGTAGAAGCCGATATTGGAGACGTGCCGCCGGTATCCGTCGTTCGGCCGGATCAGGTCCGACAGACCGAAGCGCGGGACGAGGATGCCCGAGCGCCGTCCGGGCCGCATGTCCTGGAAGATGAAGGGCAGCCACATGATCGGAACGTCACGGATGTACAGCACGGCGGGCCGCGCCACCATGATGGTATTGGTGACCCACTTGATGTTGCCGGTCGAGAAGTGGTAGTGGGGCGTGGGGAGGTTACAGCTCGTCACGTCGTTGCTGGCTCCGTACACGCGCGTGGACGCCGAATCGATCTCCAGTCCACCCCGCAGAAACCACTCCACGCCCGACTGCTTGAAGCTCGTGAGGGCCTGGGCGACGCGCCCGCGCCTGAGACACGTATCGTAGCGCATCCCCTCACCGGTCAGCACCGTTCCGCCGTCAAACAGCGCCGGCGCTCCTTCGGCGTACAAGCTGCACTCGGCCTCGCGGAAGGTCACCCGCGCCGCCTCGAGGATGCTCTGTTCCCGCTCGACGAGAGCCGCGCCCCGCAGCAGGATCTCACGGGTGGCGCCGAACAGCGTGATGCTGTCCCCGCCATACCGCGTGACGATGAACCCCTCGCGGGTCAGCAGGGCTCGCATGATCGAGTCCGGTTGGGGCAAACTTCGCGAGGGGGCCGTGGGAAGTCCGAGCGCGCGAGCGGCGGCGGTGTCGAGGGGGAGGGCGAGTGAATCCTGCTGGGGGCCCCCGCCCCCCTCCACCTGGCGCCGTCCACGCGGCGGCGGCTGGGCTTCCTGTGCGTGCGCGGTGCCTGCTCCCGCCCCGGCGGCCAGTGCCAGCGCGAGCAGGACGGCTCCGATCGTCCGTCCGCGGCGAGTGACCAGTTTGCCGAACAGGATCCCGGCCTCATACAGCAGCACCAGCGGCCCGAGCATGAGCAGCATGGACGCGACGTCGGCGGGCGTGACGACGGCGGCCACCACGCTGAGCACCAGATAGGCCATGGCACGTTGCTTCTCGAACGTCCTCGGTTCCACGACACCCAGCGCTGAGAGCATGATCATCACGAGCGGCAGCTCGAACACCAGGCCGAACGCCACCATGAGTTGTACCGCAAACGAGATGTATTCGTTCGCGGCGATCATGGTGTTGAGGTCCTCGCGGTTGAACATGAGGAGGAACTTGAGCGCGGCGGGCAGCACCCAGATATAGGCGATCATCAGTCCCGCAATGAACAGGAACACCGCGGCCCAGAGGATCGGGATGATGAATTTGCGCTCGTGCTCGTACAGCGCCGGGGAGAAGAACCGCCATGCCTGGGCCAACACGACGGGCGCCGCGAGCACGAACCCGACCAAAATCGCCAGCTTCATCGTGATCATGAACGCGTCGGCCGGCTTCGTGATCAGCAGTTTGCCCTCGGGGAGATACGGCGCGACGGGCTGCTTCAGCAGCTCCAGCAGATCCCACTGCTGGACCGCGTAGAAGCCGACGACCACACCCACCATCAAGGCGAGCAGGCTCCAGATGATCCGCCACCGCAATTCCTCGAGGTGATCGAGGAACGGCATCTCGGCCGGTCCGCGGGCTCGGGTCATCCGGGAAACACGTCGCCGGCCGGCCGGCGACCGTTACTCTTCGGGAGTGTTGAGCTTCGCCCGAGCCAGTTCCGCTTCATCGGACTGGGGGTATCCAGCGACCACTCGTTGGAAGTAGAGACGCGCCCCGTCTCGATCGTTGCGGCGCTCCGCCAGCAGTCCCAGGCGGTAAAGGGCCGTCGGCGCCCGCCGCGAGTCCTGGTGGTCCCGCGCCACGCGCTCGTAGGCAGGCACGGCCGAGTCGGGAGCCGTCGACTCCCAGGACTCTCCGATGAAGAACCAGGCATCCGCGGCCAGTGGATCACTAGGGTAGTCGTTCACCAGCTGCGTGAAGCCGGCGCGGGCGGTCGTGGGGCTTCCCCGGCGCAATTGCTGGAGGGAAAGGTCGTGCAATTCCCGCGCGGTCGGCCCGCCGGCCCCGCCCGGCGCCACCATCCGACCACTGTCGCCGGGCTGCGCGGCGCCACTGACGGTGGGCGGCGCCTGGCTCAATCGCTGGTCGACCTGGCGGCGCAGCTCTGTGAGCCGCTGCTGGCTTTGGCCCGTGAGCTCCTGCACCTGCACGAGTTGGCGCTGCACCGACGTCATGTCGCTCTGCATGGTGCCCTGGAAGCTCATGAACCGCCGTTGCAGCTGCGCCAGAGAGTCCAGAGCTTCCCGCTGCGTGGCGATGATCTCCGCAAGCAAGGCAGCCCGCACCGAATCGGCGCGGGCTGCCTCCACCTGCATCTCCTGCATCCGCTGAAGCTGCCCCTCGACCCGCCGAATATCACTCTTGAGCGCGCATCCTCCGAGCAGGATGCTGGTCGATGCTGCGAGCAGGCTCAGCCGCTTCACATGCCCGGCCGGACCAACCGGTCGCCGCCCGCCGTGATCCGAAACTCGTCACGCCGGTTAGCGGCCCAGGCTTCTTCATTGCTCCGGGCGTCCACGGGGTCTTCCTCCCCGCGAGACATCACCGTGATGCGATCCGCGGCAATCCCCCGATTCACCAGGAAATCGCGCGCGGCGATGGCGCGGCGGTTGCCCAGATTCACGTTGTACTCGTCAGACCCGCGCTCGTCGCAGTGCCCCACGATCTCGATGCGGAGCCCTGGATTCGCCTGGAGAACGGCGAGCTTCTGCATCAGGACCTCCGTGTCATCGCCGGCCCGAATCGCGGACTTGTCGTAGTCGAAGTGCACCCGACGGCCGAGCATCTCGGTCACCTCGCGCGTGATCGCGGCGATGCGCGCGGCCTCGGCTTCACGCTCACGGCCGACACGCTCCTCCTCCATCATCCGGGCCCGCTCGATCGAATCCCGGCGCGCCTGCTCGCGCGCGATCGAGTCGCGGCGCGCCTGCTCGCGCGCGATCGAATCGGGATCCGGTCCGGGCGCCACTTCGGGCGGCTGCGGACGTCCACAGGCCGCGGCCAGCACCATCGCCACGACTCCCAGCGTCATTGCATGCTTGAGTTTCATCGTCGCTCCAGGTCTAACGTTCGAACTCGTCTGTTAGCCGCGGGGACCAGGACGGCAACCGCGTGTTGCCGATTCTCGTGAGCTGCCGGATCCTCCCCGTCTCCACATCGATCACCCACAGTTGGCGCGTCCCCGTGCGGCTCGACACGAACGCGATGTGGCGCCCATCCGGCGCCCACGTGGGATCCTCATTACGCCCAGCACTCGTCAACTGCTTCACCACCCGCGACCGCGTCTCCATGATGAACACTTGCGGACTGCCGGCCACGTCGCGGTGAAACACCAGCCGCGTTCCGTCCGGCGACCACTCCGGCGCATACGAGGCGCCGGTTTCCCCATAGTCAAACGGCGCGAACAACTCCTGCCCCGTTCCGTCCGCCGCCATCACGTAGATCTGCGGCAACCCCGCCCGCGTGGAAACGAACGCAATCTGCCGTCCGTCCGGGCTGAATGTCGGTGAAAGGTTATCGGAGAACCTCCCCACCGTCAAGCGCTGTAAGCAACAGTCGCGTCGCACGTTATAGCGATAGAGATCGGTGCCCTCCGCATCGCTTCGCGCGAACACGACCAGCTCACCGTCGGGAGAGAACGTCGGGGTGTAGTTGAGCGCCGTGAGGGTGGGCTGCAACACGCGGTACCCACCGTCAACGAAGTCGTGGAGCACCACCCGTCCACCCCGCTCGTACAGCGCCGTGTACACCACGCGCCGCCCCGAGGGATCCCAGTCCACGGAAAACGCCGTGTCGGCCGGTTGCGACACGACCGTCAGGCCGGCCCCGTCCGCATCGACACGGTACGCCCGGCGGTCGCTGACGAACACGAGGCTCGACGCCGCGAACCCGGGCTCCGCGGTCACGGCCCTGACGATCTCGTCGGCCGCACGGTGCACCGACATGCGGAACGCCCGCGCCGCCGGATCGTCTCCCGCGATCGTGAGGCGTCGTCGCACCGACTCCCCCCGGACGTCGTAGAGCGACACCGCGATCGTGCCGTCGCCGGTCTGCTCGACGTCAACGGCAAAATCCGCCCCCAAGGTGGCATACAGCGGGTAGTTGACGAAGCGCGCGGGGGTTCCATTCCCGCCGCCGCTGTCGGTGGGCGCGTGGAGCGTCGCATAGAGTCGCTCGCCGCCCGGCAGCACGATGATCTCGAAATGATCGCTGTAGTCCAGATCGCGCTGCAGAATCACCTGCACCGAGTCCACCAGGGCTCCGGCCTCCGCGCGCAACACCAGCAACCCCGGTCGCACACCGGGCGTGTACGTAATCCCGATCCGCACGCCTTGCTCGACCGGCGGCACCGTGTCCTGCGCCGCCGCGGTCTGGCCCGCAAGCGGGAGGGCCAGAGCGAGCCAGCCACCTGACATGCCAGTCCTCAGGATACCCACGTCAGCGCGCCGTGGAGGGATCGAAGAAGAAGCTCACCGGAAGCACGTCCGCCGCATAGCCCTCGGGGAGCGCGCCGAAGTGCGGCGCCGCCGCCTCGATGGCCCCCTGCGCCTCGAGATCGAAGCCGAAATTTCCGGAGCGGCGCACGAACTGGAAGTTCGAGATCGTTCCGTCGCGGTGCACGAAGAACATGACCTCGGCTCGCAACGACACATTCCCCGGTGGTCGCTGCCACTGCCGGTACACTTGCGCCACGATGTTGCGCAGGTACTCCGGGTGGGGGAACTCGACGCCGGTCGTCTTGACGGTATGGGCGTCGCTTCCCGTCGAGGGTTCCACGTCGGGCGCCGCCTCCACCGGGTTGGTGCGGGGCGCAGGCTCCTTTTCCGCCGGAGCGGGCGTGGGGGGCGGGGGCGTCGGCGCCACGGACGTCCGCCGCGGCCGCTGATTCTCCACGGGGGCCGGCCGCTCGGCCGGGCGCTGTATGGCTTCCGGCGCCCGGCGTTGCTCCGTCGCCACCCGCGGGGCCGCCACCAAATCGACACGGTAGACCGGCGGCGCCATGCGGTCCCGCAGCGCCGGCGCGGAGAACAGCACCACGACGGCGGTCCCGTGCAGCGCGACGGACCCCGCCAGGGCCAGCCCCGACCCGCGGGAGCGGCCGCGACGTCGGCCCCCGACGCGCGGAGACTTCACCTCCCAAGTTCCTCCGCTTCGGCCACGAGCCCCACGTCGCCGATTCCCGCGCTGCGCATGATGGCCAGGACACGCACGACGGCACCGTAGTTCACGCGCTGATCGGCGCGCAAATACACGCCGCTGGGCTTCCGCGCCTGGACGATGGCCGGGAACGTCGCCCGAAAGCTCTCGATCGACAACGGCGTTTCGTCCACGAAGATGCGCCCCTCACGGTCCACCGACACGACCAGGCCCTCCTTGGGCTGGAGCGGCCGGGCTTCCGCGCGGGGCAGCTGCACGTCCACGCCTCCCTGCATGATCGGCGCGGTGATCATAAAGATGATCAGCAGCACGAACGCCACGTCCACCAGCGACGTCACGTTGATGTCCGCCGACAATGAGAGATCGCTGAACTTGCGCATGTCAGATTCTCCCCTCCCGCGCCATGGTGCCGACGATCTCCTGCGCAAACCCCTCGAGCTCGCCCGTGAACGCGCCGAGGCGCGACACGAAGAGGTTGTAGGCGATCACGGCGGGGATCGCGACGGCGAGTCCAAACACCGTGGTGACGAGCGCCTCCGCGACACCGGGGGCAACCGCCGAGATGTTGCCGGAGCCTCCCGCGGCGATCCCCAAAAAGGCATCCATCACGCCGAGCACCGTGCCGAGCAGCCCCAGCAACGGACTCACCGACCCGATGGTCGCCAACCATGCTATAAACCTCGCCATGAGGTCGCGTTCCGCGCTCACCTCCTTCGCGAGCATCATCCGCAACACTTCGAGCTGGGTGGCACTGAGCACGCCTTCCTTGCTGCCACGTTCCTCCGTAAGCGCACCGGGCCGCAGCTCGGAGAAGAAGTTGATGCCCTCGCGCAGCAGGCGTCCGTAGGGTGACGGCGGGAGCTTCATGACGGCATGATAGGCGTCCTCCAACCGGTTGGTGCGTTCGAGCGACGTGAAGAAGCGGTCTCCCAGCTTCCGCACACCGCGAAGCTGCACCCATTTGAGCACGATGATAAACCAGCTGACCACCGAGAAGACGGCCAGGACGGTCAGGACGATCATCGTGGCGCGGCTCGAATTGGTCACCAACTCCCACGGCGTCGTGGGCATCGCGCCGCCCACCTGAAGGAGGATCATTCGCGCTCTCCCGCTATCCACTCAAAGGTTTGTCGAAGGCCCTCGTGCAGCGCGACCTCCGGGTGCCACTGCCAGTCACGCGCGGCCTTGCCCACGTCCACGGCGCTCCGGAGCAACTCTCCGGCACGCGGGGGCGCGTGCGTCACCGACACGTCCCGCCCGACCGCCGCGAAGAGCGCCTTGGCGAGCTCGTGCACGCTCGTCTCCACACCGGTTCCCACGTTGACCGCGACGTCGTCGATCGTGTGCAACGTGGGTGGCGTCCACCGCGTGGCCGCCACGTTGGCGCGGGCGACGTCCTTCACAAAGACGTAGTCGCGCGTCTGCGCGCCGTCACCGAACACGGTAATCGGGCGGCCGTCGAGCAGGCGGCTGCAAAAGATGGCCACCACCCCCGCCTCGCCATGCGGGTTCTGCCGAGGGCCGTACACGTTCGCGTAGCGGAGGGCGACCGTCTGCATGCCGTGCAATTGCGTGTACGCGGCGAGGTAGTACTCGGACCCCAACTTGCTCACACCGTAGGGCGAGATGGGCAGAAGCCGCGCGGTTTCGCGGTGCGGAAGGTCGTCGCTCTCGCCGTACACGACCCCCCCCGATGACGCGAAGACGACGCGCCGCGTGCCCCCCGCGCGCGCCCCCTCCAACAGGTTGACGAGTCCCAGCAGGTTGACCTGCGCGTCGAATCCCGGATCCTCGACCGAGACCCGTACGTCCATCTGGGCCGCATGATGGTTCAAGACCGTGAAGCCCCCGTCCGCCAGCAGTTCGCGCGCCTCGGCGGAACGGACATCCGCCTGCAGGAACGTCGCCCCCGGCGGGACGTTCTCGCGGCGCCCGCTGGACAAGTCGTCGAGGACGGTCACGTCATACCCCTCGGCGAGGTAGCGGTCCGCCACGTGCGAGCCGATGAAACCCGCTCCACCCGTTACCAAGACTCGATCAGTCATGTGCTCCCGTCATCGGTTCGTCGTTCGCGCCAAAGTTACCGCGGCGCGGCGCCTCCGTGTACACCGCACGCGCAACAGCGGAACGGCCGCAAGCGACCGTTCCGCCGTCGAGTTCGATTGCCTTGATTGGGGCGGAATTAGGAGACCGCCCGCCTCTGATCTATGACGGCATCTTGCGGACGATGCGCACCGCCGCGCCCGTCCCAACGCCCAAATCACGAATGCCCATCACGATACCGGACGACGAATTCTCGCGCAGATGGACCACCTGCAGGGTCCCGACGATCCGCATCTCCGCCCCACTGGGATCGGGGGCTTCCATCACGAACACGTCACCGAGCGAAACGCCGTCGGTCCGCCCGACGTCCAAGAAGACCACACGCTGCTGGCCCGGCAGCGGGTTCTCGTCCCGCGAGGCCACAACCGTGCCGGTAAGAGCGATGTCCGTCGGCACCGGCGCCACCCGCCCCGGATCGCGGAACGGTTCGAGCGGGAGCACCGTGCTGCCGTCACTCACTGAGTTGTACTGCTGCACCAGCTGGGCGATAACTCGGCCGTTCTCGCCAGCCCGCCGCACGACGAGGAGCCCGCTCGGTCGCACGATGTGCCCCCAGCCTTGTACGGCGCCGCCCGTCTGCGCCGCGAGGAGGGAGTCACCCACCGCGTAGGACCCGCCCAGCGGCGGTTCGACTTCCACCTCCTGGTAGACCATTGCCGACGAGGACTCGCGCACTCGCCTGATCGTCGCCCGGCCCACGATGCCAGTGATCCTGCCCCACGGGAGCTCATCACCCTCCGTGAGGAATCCCGCGGCATAAAACGTCCCCCGGCTCACCGGACGGGGCTCGATGCGGCCGACATCCGTCGAGATGGCCGTGCCGCGTTCGCTGCGCACGAAGATCGTCGGCCCCATCTGCGACGGCGGCGGTGGTGGTGGCGCGGCGCCGGCCAACTCCGGTGGGGCCACGCGGACGATCGACTCCTCCTGCACCTCGGGCTCAGGAGCCGGTTCGATATCCCGCTGGACCTCGGGCTCCGGCATCGGCATCAGCCGGAGCTGCTCGCCCGGGAAGATCCAGTGCGGATCCTCGACCACGTCCGTGTTGAGGCGATAGATCTCCGGCCACAGGAACGGATCGCCGAAGTAGTTGGCCGCGATCGCCCACAGGGTTTCCCCCTCGACAACCACGTGACTGGTCGCCTGCTGGCCTGCCGCCCCGCGCGGCACGAGCATCGCCGCCGCCGCGACGCATGCCAGCGCGCTAGAACGGAAGATCGTCATCTTCCTCATCGAGTGCCTCCGGGAAGTCGTCATATGACCCTGCTTCGCCCGTTCCCGCGCTCGCAGCGGCCGGCACCGCCCGCTCGGGTGCCGCGCCACCTTCCGCGCCGCCTCGGGGGGACAACATGATCATCTCTCGTGCCGTTATCTCCGTCGAGTACCGCGTGTTCCCTTCGCGATCTTCCCACGTGCGATACTCGACCCGCCCCTCGATGTACACCCGATCACCCTTCTTGAGGTATTTCTCGGCCGTATCGGCCAACTGCGACCCACGGTTGTTCCACAACACGACTCGATGCCACTCGGTCTTTTCCTGTCGCTCCCCCGACTGCGTCGACCACGACCGGCTGGTGGCCACTGACAGCGTGGCGACCCTCGCCCCCCCTGCGGTGCTGCGCACTTCTGGATCGGCCCCAAGGTTCCCGATCAACTGGACCTTGTTGAGACTACGGCTCACAACTACCTCCCCACGTGACGGAGCGGGACCCGGGACGGACGCAAACTATAGGCGCTTTAAGTCCTTTTGTCAACCAAACATACGCGATTCGGACCCGATCTACGCATCATCGTTTGTTGCGTCGATGCAACACTTCATGACGACCGCATCCTCGGTCGGTCGGCTGTAGTAGCGAGGCCGCCGCCTGACGTCCTGAAACCTGTGCCGAGCGTAAAACGCGCGGGCTTCGAGGTTCGACTCACGGACCTCGAGAAACACCTGCCGTACCCCCGCAGCCCGTAGCCGCGACCGCAATGCATCCCAGAGCGATGTCCCGATTCCTTCCCGCTGCCGAGCACGGTCCACCGCGAGGTTGAGCACTTCCCCCTCATCAAGCGCGCTCGCCCCGAGGACGTATCCGACCACCGACTCGTCGCGTTCCGCCACCAGAAAGAACGCGCCCAGGTGCGGCGCGAACGCGGTCCGCGACCACGGGTCGCTGAACAAGGTTCGCTCGAGCACCGCAACCGCGCCCAAATCGGCCGGGCGGGCCTCACGCACCCGGCAGCCGGCGTCCATGCTCGTGCTCCCAGCGCACCTGCGCTTCGGCCTTGCGCCCGTACTCGGGCTCGAACCGGTCGATATCGGAGACGACACGCGTGGCGTGGGCGGCCACGAGCGCGAGCAGCGCCGCGGCCGTCGGCATCCCGGTGAGCGGTGCCACGGGGTCGCGCCCCGTCCAGTCTCGCAGCAGGGCTTCCCCAATCCGGACCCCGTCACCCACGGCGAGCGCCGGTGCGGCCCGGCGTGTGAGGTCCGGAATCGTCGTGAGCGTCGGCCGAAGCCGCTCGACCGGCCTGCCCCGATCGAATTCGTAGACTGCCGCAAACACCTCGCCGCGGATGGCGTCGTACACCGCGCACACGGAGGGCGCATCGTACTTGACCGCCGCGTGGTGTGCCGCGGCCACGAGCGACGGGGCCGTGTGCACCGGCAGCGACGGCCGGACGCTCACGATGCCCTTGACGGTGCTCCAGGCGATCCTGAGGCCCGTGAAACTCCCGGGTCCGTCGCCCACGACGACGCCTTCGAGGTCGCCCCAGGTCAATCCCTGCGCCTGGAGCAGCGCACGCGCGCTCGAGAGCAGCGTCCTGGCGTGCGTGCGGGGCGCGAGCGTGGCGCTGCCCAGTGGCCGCGCACCCGGTTCACCCACGGCCACCTGACCATGATCCGTCGCCGTGTCGACCGCCAGCCACGCATTCACGGCGCGATCACCGTCAGCGTCCGGTACCGCGGATCCGCCCCGTGTGCGAGCCGCACGATCACATCGGGCCGCGGGGCGTGGCGCCCGGCGCGGGTGGGCCACTCGATCAGGAGCGCGCGCGCGCGGCGGGCAAGGTCCGGGAAATCCAGGGCGATAGCCTCGTCCGGCTCCCGCAGGCGATAGCAGTCCACATGAATGAGTGGGCCCGCGGCGGTGGGGTACTCGTGGATCAGGGCAAACGTGGGACTTGTGGCGGGCTCCGCTCCGGCCGCGCTCGACACCATGCGGGCGAAGGTGGTCTTCCCCGCACCGAGTTCTCCCTCGAGCCACAGCACGGATCCCGGCGCGGTCGCCGCCCACAATGATTCGGCCCGCGTTCGCAGGTCGTCCTCCGAGCACAGGATCGCGTCACCCATGCCGCGTCCCGCGCGGGGCGTGCCGCGTCCGATCGCCGGAGGCGCGCAAGTCGAACAGCTGATCGCGCAGTTGCGCCGCGAGCTCAAAATCGAGTTCCGCCGCCGCCTCGCGCATCTGCTGCTCCAGCACCTCGATCAGCTGCGCGCGGTCTTGCGGCCCCACGGGCGCTTTCACCTTTGCCGGCCGCACCGTCCGCGCGTCGGCCACGCGCGTCGTGAACCGCACCTGGTCCACCGATTTGACAATGGACGCGGGCGTAATGCCGTGCTCGCGGTTGTGCGCTTCCTGCAGGCCGCGCCGCCGCTCCATCTCATCGATCGCGCGCCGCATAGACCCGGTCATGCGGTCGGCGTAGAGGACGGCCCTGCCCCGCTCATGTCGGGCGGCGCGGCCGACGGTCTGAATGAGCGAGCGATCGGAGCGGAGGAACCCCTCTTGGTCGGCGTCGAGGATGGCCACGAGCGCCACTTCCGGAAGATCCAGGCCCTCGCGCAGCAGGTTGATCCCGACCAGGACGTCGAACTCGCCGAGCCGCAATCCCCGCACGATCTCCATCCGCTGGATGGTGTCGATGTCCGAGTGCATGTAGCGCACGCGTACACCCGTTTGCGCGAGGTAGTCCGTGAGATCCTCGGCCATCCGCTTGGTCAGGGTCGTCACCAACACCCGTTCGCCGCGCGCCGCGTGCCCCCGGATCTCCGCCAGGAGGTCGTCCACCTGGCCGCGCACCGGGCGCACCTCCACCGCGGGGTCGGTGAGCCCGGTCGGTCGGATGATCTGCTCCACGATGACACCGCCGGACAGGCGCAGCTCCAGGTCGCCCGGCGTGGCCGACACGAACATCATCCGCGGCGTCAGCTCCATGAACTCGGCAAAGCTGAGCGGCCGGTTATCGAGCGCGGACGGGAGGCGAAACCCGTACTCGACCAGCGTGAGCTTTCGCGACCGGTCGCCCTCGTACATGCCGCCGACCTGGGGGAGCGTCACGTGCGACTCGTCCACGAACGTGAGGTAATCGTCCGGGAAGTAATCGAGCAGGCACGCTGGACGCTCACCGGGGGCGCGGCCGGTGAGATGCCGGCTGTAGTTTTCGATGCCGGCGCACGTGCCGATCTCCCTCAGCATGTCCACGTCGAACAGGGTCCGGGACTCGAGGCGTTGGGCTTCGAGGAGCTTGGCCTGGGAGCGGAGCTCGTGCAGCCGTTCGCGCAGCTCGGCACGCACCGCGCGCACGGCTCGCTCGACCGTCGGCGGCCGGGTGACGAAGTGCGTGGCGGGGTAGATGGCGCAGCGCGGCAGCTCGGCGATGACGTGGCCCGTGAGCGGATCGATCTTGCTGACGCGCTCGACCTCGTCCCCCCACCACTCGATGCGCACCGCCTGTTCCTCGTACGCCGGCAGCACCTCGATCGTGTCGCCGCGCACCCGAAACGTTCCTCGTTCCAGCACGACGTCATTGCGTTGATACCGAATAGCGACCAGGTCCTCGAGCAGGGCGTCACGCGGGCGTTCGTCGCCCTGCGCGACCCGCACCATGAGATTGCGATATTCGATCGGGTCACCGAGCCCGTAGATGGCACTCACCGTGGCGACGATGATCACGTCATCGCGCTCGATCAGGCTCGACGTCGCGCGCAAGCGCAGCGAGTCGATGTCTTCGTTGATGGACGCGTCCTTTTCGATGTACGTGTCGGTCTGCGGGACGTACGCCTCGGGCTGGTAGTAGTCGTAGTACGAGATGAAATACTCGACGGCGTTGTGCGGGAAGAGCGACTTGAGCTCCCCGTAGAGCTGGGCGGCCAGCGTCTTGTTGTGCGACAGAACCAGGGCCGGCCGCCCATGCCGCGCAATGACGTTGGCCATGGTCACGGTCTTCCCCGACCCCGTGACCCCCAACAGTGTCTGATAGCGGTCGCCGCGGGCCAGTCCCTCGGTCAGTTGGGCGATAGCCCGCGGTTGGTCACCGGCCGCCGCAAACGGCATGCGCAGGTCGAACGAGGCCATGGTGGGCGGAACGTGCGCCCGCCTTACGGAGCTTCCGGGGTCAGCATCCGCGCCGACGGCTCGCGGCGCTCGACTTCGTGGACGCCTTTCACCCGACGCATGGTGCGCATCACCTTGGCGAGGTGATTGTGATTCTCCACTTCGACGAGGACGTTGCCGAACATCCCGCCGTCCCGGCTCCACAATTCCGCGCTCTTGATGTTCGTTCCGGTGCCCGAAACAGCCTCCATCAGATCGGCATACAACCCACGGCGGTCCTCGCCTCCCACGCCGAGGCAGACGACGAACACTTCGCCTTCCACTGCCTGCCAGTCGATTTCCACGCGGCGTTCGGGATCGTCCGACATGGCGAGCAGGTTGGGGCAGTCGCGGCGGTGGATCGAGATTCCACGCCCCTTCGTCACGTACCCGACCACCGGATCGCCCGGCACCGGTTGGCAGCACTGCGCGTACCGCACCATGAGTCCATCGACCCCATGAATGCGGACGCCGCGACCTCCGCGGAACCGCTGGATGACACGCCCGAACCCCGTGGGTTTCGGCGCCTGGATCTCCTCGACCGTCCGATCCGGATACAGCGCCTTGATGACCTGTCCCGTCGGCGTGTCACCGCGCCCCAGCACGGCGTACAGCGCCTCGATCGACCCGACGGACAGCCGCGCGGCGGCCGCCCCGAGTTGCGCATCCTCGGGCATATCGAGCCGGCGGCGTCGCAGCTCGCGCTCGAGAATCTCGCGGCCCAACGCCACGCTTCGCCCCGCCTCCTCCTGCTTGATCCACTGCCGCACCTTGTGGCGCGCGCGCGCGGTCCGCACGTGGCTCAGCCAATCCTTGCTCGGCCGCGCGTTGGAACCGGTGAGAATCTGCACCGTGTCGCCGTTGCGCAGCGGGCGATGGAGCGGCGCGATCCGATCGTTCACCTTGGCGCCCTGACAATGGAGGCCCACCTCCGTGTGTACCGCGAACGCGAAGTCGAGGGGCGTCGCCCCCTTGGGAAGCCGCTTCACATCCCCTTGTGGCGTGAACACGAAGATCTCGTCCTGGTACAGGTCGATGCGGAGGAACTCGAGGAATTCCTCGGGTGAGTGGGCATCCTGCTGCAACTCGAGCAGCTGGCGGAACCACTCCAGCTGCGCGTCCAGCTCGTCGCCCAGGTCCGATTCCTTGTAGACCCAATGGGCGGCGATCCCGTACTCCGCGGTCCGGTGCATCTCGCGATTGCGGATCTGGATCTCGTACAGGTGTCCGCCGGGACCGAAAATGGTCGTGTGCAGCGACTGATAGCCGTTGGACTTGGGTGAGGCGATGTAGTCCTTGATGCGCTCCTGCAGCGGGGTCCACTTGTGGTGAATCACTCCGAGCGCGTGGTAGCAATCCTGGACGGTCGGCACCACCACCCGGAAGGCCATCAGGTCGTAGATCTCCCGAAACGGGCGGCCCCGCTGGGTCATCTTGCGGTAAATCGACCACAGGTGCTTGGGCCGGCCGGTCACCTCGAACTGCTCGACGTTGGCCCGCCGCAGCGATTCCTCGAGCGGCCCCCGCAGGCGCCGGATCATCTCCTCGCGATCGGCCTTCGTGTCCCGCACCTGATCGACCAACACCCGGAACTCCTCGGGTTCGAGGAATTTGAAGGCGAGGTCCTCCAACTCCGCTTTGACGCCACCCATCCCGAACCGGTGCGCCAGCGGGGCGTAGATCTCGCGTGTCTCGCGGGCGATCAAGTGCTGCTTGGCCTCGGGGAGATGCTCGAGTGTGCGCATGTTATGCAGCCGATCGGCGAGCTTGACGATGATCACCCGCGCGTCGCGGGCAATCGACAGCAACAGCTTGCGGTAGTTCTCCGACTGCGCCTCCACCTGGCTGCGAAACGTGAGGGTCGACAACTTCGTGAGCCCGTCGACGATCTCTCCCACCTCCACCCCGAACTCCCGTTTGATGTCCACCAGCGTGACATCCGAGTCCTCGGCCACGTCGTGCAACAAGGCCGCCACGATCGTGGTCGTGTCGAGCTGCTGGTTGACCAGAATCTTCGCGACTTCGACCGAATGTGAGATGAAGTCGTCGCCGGAGAGCCGCTTTTGCCCGCGGTGGGCCGACGCGCTGAACTGGAAGGCACGCTCGATGAGCGCAAGATCGAGCCGCTCCCGGTGCTCCTCGAGCACGTGGGCGAAGTCGGCGTCGATGGCTGCGAGCGCGCTGGTCACAACAGTCCGGCCTCGGCAAAGCTGAAGTATCGGTCGCCGGCGACGATCACGTGATCGCACACCGGCACATCGAGCACGCGACCGGCCTGCACGAGCTGGGCCGTCACCGACCGGTCGTCCGGCGACGGCGCGGGGTTGCCGCTGGGGTGATTGTGCACCACCACGATCCCCGCCGCGGCCTCGGCGATCGCCGCGCGAAAGACCTCCCGCGGATGGACGAGCGAGCTGTTGAGAATCCCCCGGGTGATGAGGAGATCACGGGTCACGCGGTTCTGCACGTCCAACGTGAGCAGGTGAAACTCCTCGACCGCCAAGTCCCGCAACGCGGGTCCACACCGTTGATACACGTCAGCCGGCGAACTGATCGCCGACCGCGGCTCGTCCGCTTCTCCGGCCAACCGCCTCGCCAATTCCAGGGCCGCGGCCACGCGCGCGGCTTTCGCGGGGCCGATCCCCGGCACCCGCGCCACCTCGGCCACCGGCCGGCGCGCGAGCGCTCGGAGCGACCCGTTGCTCAACGCGAGCACCTCCCGGGCGAGCACCATCACGTCCCGCCGCACCGCCCCCGTCCCTATGAGAATGCCGACCAACTCGACCGGCGTCAACGCAGTGGCGCCGAGGGAGAACAGGCGTTCGCGCGGCCGGTGGTCCGGCCGGACGTCGGAGAGGCGTTGGACGATCATGCCCGGACGATAGGTGGCGCCGGCCCGAGAGCGATACCCCGAACCGCGCAACACCGACCGGAACTACGGGGGGCGGGCTACGCCGCGCCGCCGTGGCACTTCTTGTACTTCTTGCCGCTCCCGCACGGGCAGGGTTCGTTGCGCCCGACCTTGGGGACGGACCGCGTACGCGGGCGCGCCGGCGCGCCCTCCCCACGATTGGTCAGCAGCTCCCGCTGGGCCGGGAGGTGCCGTCGCGGTCCCACGGGGACCATTCCCGCCGGCGCACCAACCATCAAGTCGGCCTCGGACTGCGGGCCCGTTCGGACCGTTTCGGCCGGCGGGGCCTGCCGCCGCGGGGGCGGTGGCGCACCGGCGGTGATCTGCACCTGGAACTTGAGGAATCGCTCCGTGAACGTGGCCTTGATGTCGTGCATCAGATCCACGAACATCTCGAACGCTTCCCGCTTGTACTCGATCAGGGGGTCCTTTTGGCCCCACGCGCGATACTGGATCCCCGTCCGCAAGTGGTCCAGCTCGAACAGGTGGTCCTTCCACTTCTCGTCGAGCACCTGCAGCATCACCTGCGACAGCAGGCGATCCGCCAGATCCGGCACACCATGCCGAGTTCCCAACTCCCGCCAGGACTGTAGCTTCGCCTCGAACGCCCGGTGCCAGGCCTGTTCCAGCATATTGGCCAGCGCATCGGCGTCCGCCACCTTGTTCGGGTCCTTGATGTCCGGCGCCGAGATGAAGTAGCGCAGCAGCAGCTCGCCGGCCAACAACTCCCGATCCCATTGCTCGGGCAGCTGCTCCCGGGACTCGTCGGCGAATCGTTCGAGCGCACCGTGGATCATCCGCTGCGCCTCGGCCTTGAGCTCTTCGCCGCCTTCGAGCGCAAAGAGGCGCAGCGAGTACACGACTTCGCGCTGCTGGTTCATCACGTCGTCGTAATCCAGCAGCCGCTTACGCGACTGGAAGTTCTGATACTCGACCCGCTTCTGCGCGCCCTCGATGGCGCGGGTGACCAGCGGATGGGTGATGACCTCCCCTTCCACATCACCCATGCGATCCATGATCTTCGCGATCCGGTCCGACCCGAACAGCCGCATCAAGTCGTCTTCGAGCGACAGGAAGAAGAGACTCATCCCCGGATCACCCTGGCGCCCCGAACGACCCCGCAGCTGACGATCGATCCGGCGGGATTCGTGCCGTTCGGTCCCGACCACCACCAGGCCACACGGGGGATCGTCGTTGCACTGCCGCGTCGTAATCTCGGCGTCGGACAGATCGGGCACCTCCTGGCGCTGCGCGAACGCGGCCAGCCGGGCCTTGATCCCGCACACCTGGCACTGCTTGACGCCCCCGCCGAGTTTGATGTCGGTGCCGCGCCCCGCCATGTTCGTCGCGATGGTCACCGAGCCGGACTGCCCCGCCTGGGCCACAATCTCGGCCTCACGCTGGTGCTGCTTCGCGTTCAGGACTTCGTGCCGGAGGCCGCGCCGTTTGAACATGCGCGAGAGCGTTTCCGACACCTCGACGCTCGTCGTGCCGACGAGCACGGGCAGGCCACGCTCGTGCTGGCGCGCGACCTCCTCGACGATGGCCTGGTACTTTTCCCGGCGGGTTCGGTAGATCAGGTCGTGCTGATCCACCCGGCGGACGGGCCGGTTGGTGGGGATCACCATCACCTCGAGACCGTAGATCTGGAAGAACTCGTTCTCTTCCGTCTCGGCCGTACCGGTCATGCCGGCGAGCTTGTCATACATGCGGAAGTAGTTCTGGATGGTGATCGTGGCGAGCGTCTGCGTCTCGCCCCGCACCGTCACCCCTTCCTTGGCCTCGATCGCCTGGTGCAAACCGTCCGACCAGCGGCGGCCCGGCATGATGCGCCCCGTGAATTCATCCACGATGAACACCTGGGCATCCTGCACGACGTACTCGACGTCCTTCTCGTAGAGCGCGTGCGCCTGGAGCAGCTTGTGGATGATCTGGAGCTTCTCACTCTTGTGGGCGTATTCCGTCTCGAGCTCGCGGCGCCGCTCGAGCTTCTCCTCCGCCGACAGGGTGTCGTCATCCTCGAGGCGACCCACGGCTTCCGAGATGTCCGGAACCACGAAGAGGTTCGGATCGTCGGGACTCATGGTCTCGACGCCGAGATCGGTGAGGTGCACCGCACGCCCCCGCTCGTCGAGCACGAAGTAGAGATCGTCTTCGACGTGGCGCAGCCGTTGTTGCGCCGAGGGGAGTTTGCGGTCCGCCACGCGATCCAGCTCCACCCGCTGGACGAGCCGCTTGATCCCCGTTTCCTGGAGCAGCTTCAGCAGGCGCTTGTTCTTGGGCATCCCCAGCTGCGCCTGGTAGAGGAAAACACCACCCTCGTAGGACTGCGGGTCCTCGGCGAGGAGCTTCTCGCCCTCCGCGACCTTCTGATTCGCGATCGCCGTCTGGCGGCGAACCAGCGTCACGACCTGCGTGTTGAACTGGGCGTACTTGCGATCGGACTCGTTTCCGACCGGCCCGGAGATGATGAGCGGCGTGCGCGCCTCGTCGATGAGGATGCTGTCGACCTCATCGATGATGGCATAGGAATGCACCCGTTGGACGCGCTGGTCCAAGGTGAACACCATGTTGTCACGCAGGTAGTCGAACCCGAACTCGTTGTTCGTGCCGTACGTGACGTCGCACCCGTACGCCGCGCGGCGTTCCGGCGTGGAGGGCTCCGTGTCGTCCAGGCACCCGACCGTGAGGCCGAGGAACTTGAACAGGTGTCCCATCCACTGCGAATCGCGCCGCGCCAGGTAGTTGTTCACCGTGACGAGATGCACACCGTGCCCGGGCAAGGCGTTCAGATAGAGCGGGAGGGTCGCCACCAGGGTCTTGCCCTCGCCGGTCGCCATCTCCGCGATCTTGCCCTGGTGCAGCACGAGCCCACCGATGAGCTGCACGTCGTACGGAACCATGTCCCACGCGAGTTCGTGGCCCGTCACCACGACCTTGGTGCCCTGGAGCCGGCGGCACGCTTCTCGCACGGTCGCGAACACCTCGGCAAGCAGGTCGTCCAGCACGACCGCCGTCGCCTTCTTGAGCTCGTCCTCGAGCGCGTTGAACTCCTTCGTGAGATCTTCGCGCTCGTCGGGATCGGCACATTCGTGCTTGAGGCGACGCTTTTCCTCGACACGCGCGCGGAGATCCCCGAGCCGCTCGGCGAGCGTGGCACGGAACTTCGCCGTCTGGGCCTGGATTTCCTCGTCGGACAACGACGCGAGCCGCCGCTCGTGCTCGTGTATGCGATCGATGACGGGGCGAATCCGCTTCAGCTCGCGGTAGAATCGCGTCCCAAATACCTTGGTGAACGCCTGCTTGAGCATCCTGCTGGTTTACTCCTCTTCCCGATACAACCCGTGGCGCTGAATGTAGGCCGCCACCCCCGGCGGCACGAACGCATCGATCGACTCGCCGCGGGCAACCTTGGCACGCACCAGTGTCGCCGAGATCGGCACCTCGGGCACCGTCACCACCCGCCCGAACCGCGAGGCGGGCACCTGGCCCGTCGCCGTTCGCGTGAGGACGACGATCTGATCGAGGGCGCGGGCGATACGCTCGGGGCCGCGCCACTGCGGGAGGGCCTCGATCGTATCTGTTCCAACCAATAAACATAACCAGTCGTTCGCGAACTCCCGCCGCATCTCCTCCACGGTGTCCGCCGTGTACGAGATCCCTCCGCGCCGGACCTCGCGGTCGTCGGCGCAGAAGCGGGGGTCGCCCTCGACGGCCTGGACGACCATGCTCCACCGATCTTCCGCCGGGGCACGGTGCCCCTCATGGTCTTTCAGCGGCTGGCGGTTCGCCAGGACGAAATGCACGCGGTCGAGCCCGAGCTGCTCGGCCGCGGACGCGGCGACGATCAGATGTCCGTTGTGAACGGGATCGAAGGACCCGCCGAAGATGCCGCGGCGCACCGGCTCAGGGCGCGGGCTGCCCCGCCGCACACGGCTTGGCCCCCGCCATGTCCCCCGGATAAAAGCGCTGCAGGTACTGGCACATCTCGGCGCGCTCCTCGTCGTACTGGAGGCGGCTGTACACCTCGGCCAGTCGAATGACGGCGCGCGGTGCGTGCCGGGACTGCGGGTACCGTGCGACGACCTCCCGGAAGTAGATGATCGCCGAGTCGTACGCCTTCATGCGCTGATAGAACACGCCGCTGCGGTATTCCTTCTCGGCGAACATCTCGTTGAGTTGCCCAATCCGCACCTGGGCACGCCGCGCCGCGGCACTTCCCGGGAACCGCTGCAGGAGTTCCTGATAGGTCGCCCGCGCCGTCTCCGCAAACGTCGGATCCAGCTCGGGCTTCCGCCACAGCTGAGCGTACGAGTCGCCCGCTCGCAGAAGCGCGTCGGGCGCGAGCGCGTGCTGCGGGAAGGCTTCGACCACTCTCCGGAATTCCCGTGCCGCCTCGACCTGTCGACCACCCGCGAGCGAACACTCGGCCGTGTAGTACTGCGCCTCGACGCGTCGCGACTCCCCCCCCGGAGCGTCACCCGCCAGCCGTTCGAAGCCCTGCACCGCGGCCTCGCACTTGCCGCGGCGGTACGCCTCCATGGCCGCCAGGTAGACCGCCTCCTGCGAGGCGGACTGGGACAGTTCCAACCGTTGGCCCGCACAGCCCACGAGGGCCAGCGCCGCCGGAATCACGAGGTATCGTCGTCTCATTATGCCGAGCAATGATACCCAATTCTCGCGCCACGTTCCCCCCCCGAGTTTCACGGCAGGCCCCGTTGGGCGTCGGCAATTGCCCCCAGGCGATTCGAGGCGATGTCGTAGAGCGAGTCACCCGGCACGAGACCGTCCATCGCCCGGAGGTAGGCCTCCGCAGCGCTGATGTAGTCTCCCTGAGCCAGCTGCACGTCACCCAAGCCGATGTACGCGGCGCGCGCGGTGGGGGAGTCACCCCCAATCGCGACGGCGAGCCGAAACCACTCCTCGGCCGCCGAGGGGCTGCCGTCGTCGAGAGCCCCTTGGCCCAACCCCAGCGCGCATCCTGTGGCCTCGGCCGCCGCCGCGCTCCCGACCAGCCGGTCGCGGCTGCGGCGGACCAGACTCTCGAAGATGGGGATCGCCTCCACGCAGTCGCCCCGGCGGCGTACTCCCCGGGCGTAGCGAAGCATCAGGGAATCCTGCACCCGCGCGTTCGCCGCCGAGGCGGCCGCCCGGCGCAGCAGGTCGAGCGATTCGCGGTCGGTCGGGGCGGCACCAAGACCGCCCACCAACTGCAATGCAAAGTGCCCAACGGCTCGCCCGGGCGCGACCGCCACGAGCCCCTGCAACGCCGCGCTCAACGCGAGGTCGTTGCGCTCCTCCCGTGCCACCTCGGCGACGCGCTGCAGTCCGTCCGCCGCGAGGAGCCGTTCGAGACTGTCCCGCGAGGTGCCGAGCGCGACGAATTCCTCCACGGCAATCGCGAGATCCCGCGCCTCCAGCGCGGCGACTCCCGCCTTGGCGTGGAGCACGCCGCTCGGACCTCGCTGCACGAGCTCGAGCCGGTACTCCACCACGGCGTCGCCATAGCGACCTTCGGCAAACGCGCGATCCCCCAGCACCTCGTGCTTTGCCGCGACGCCGCCGCACGCCAAGCCCGCGGCGGCCGCGAGCAGCCACCGCCTAGACGCCACCGGCACGCTCCACCAGGTCACGATACGCTCTGGCCCGCACATGGCCCGGTCGCTCGCGCAGCACATGGTCGAGATGCTCCCGCGCCGTTAGGACGTCACCGGACAGGTAGCTGGCCAGCGCATACGCGCACCGTGCCTCCGTGGATCCCGGTCGCGCGGCGACCACCAGCTCCAGCTCTTCACGTGCCTCCAGGGAACGGCCACAGTCGAGCAAGTACTTCCCGAGCCGGTACCGCAGGTCATGAAACGCCGGGCCCAACTCCAGCGCCGCCCGCAGCTGCTCGACGGCCCGTGTCAACGAACCCGCTTGCGCATAGGCCTCGGCAAGATCCGCGTGGAGGTTGGCCAACTTGTCGGCATGATGCACGGGCACCCCGGCCCGCTCACCGGTGCCGCTTTCGCGGGCCGCCTGAAACGCCGCGGACGCCTCGTCCTCGCGCCCCTGCTCGGCCAGCACGACTCCGCGATGCAGCAACGCCTCCACGTATCGGGGATTCAGCTTCAGTGCCTGATCGAACGACGCCAGCGCTCGCTCGGCTTGCCCCACCAGGTGGAGGCAAAGTCCGAGCAAGTGATGCGCGTCGGCGAACGCCTTGCCCTCGTCGACGAGCTCCTGGAGCAAGACGATCGCTCCATGATAGTCCGTCAGCTCGAAATGCTGCTTAGCTCGCTCGAGCTGCTGAGATGCGCTGACCTCCATAGAACTCCTCGAACCAGCTCACGAACTCGCCGATGCCGCTCTCGATGTCGACGGTCGGGCGATAACCCAACACCTCGCGTGCCTTCGTGATCTCGGCATAAGTGCGCCGCACGTCCCCCGGCTGCTCCGGAAGCGGCTCGACGCGAGGCTCCGTGCCCAACTGGCGAGCGATGAGCTCGATCAACCTCGACAGCGATACGGTGGTGGATTCCCCCAGGTTGAATATCTCGAAACCCGTCTCGTCCTTTGCGGTCCAGTCCACGGCGCCAAGGACCCCTTGGACAATGTCGCGCACGTGCGTGTAATCGCGCTCAGTCGACCCATCTCCAAACCGTTGGATGGGACTTCCACCCCGGATCAGTCGCGTGAACTTGTGGATGGCAAGATCCGGACGTTGACGAGCACCGTACACGGTGAAGAACCGTAACGCGGCCACCCGCAGACCATACAGGTATCCATGCGCCGAGCAGAGCAACTCGCCCGCCCGTTTCGTGGCGGCGTAGGGCGAAATCGGGTCCACGCATGGAAGGTCCTCGGAAAACGGAACCTCCGGAGCATTGCCGTACACGGACGACGAGGAGCCGAACACGAACCGCCGCACGCCTTGACGGCGGCACGCCTCCAGGACGGCAACCGTCCCACCGACGTTGATGGACGTGTAGAGCTCCGGATCTTCGATGCTGGGCCGCACCCCCGCGCGCGCGGCCAGGTGGACGACCACATCCGCCCCCCTCAGCACCCGCTCCATGGCCAAACGATCGCGGATGTCCTGCGTAATGAGTTCGAAGTTCGCAAATCCGCTCAGCTCCGCAACGCCGGCGTCTTTGAGCTCGCGGCCGTAGAACGGGTCGAAGTTGTCCACCCCTCGCACCACGCATCCACGTTCCAGCAGCGCGCGCGAACAATGGCTCCCGATGAATCCCGCGGCACCAGTCACCACGATCACTTCAGACACTGACGACACTCCGGAAATACGGGACGGTCCTGCGCAGTCCCTCCTCGAGCGGCACCCGCGGCTCCCATGCCAACTCCCGCTTCGCGCGGCTGATGTCGGGCCGCCGCTGTTTGGGATCGTCGATGGGCAGTGGGCGCAGCTGGATCGGCGACGTCGTTCCCGTGCACTCCCGCACCAGTTCGGCCAATTGCAGCACGGTGAACTCTCCGGGGTTACCGATGTTGGTGGGGTTGGCGCTCCCCCGCTCGAAGAGGCGCATGATCCCCTCGATCAGGTCGTCGACGTAGCAGAACGACCGTGTCTGCGTCCCGTCACCGTACACGGTCAGCGGCTCGCCCTTCAGGGCCTGGACAATGAAATTGGACACCACCCGGCCATCACTCGGCCGCATCCGCGGTCCGTAGGTATTGAAGATGCGGACGATGCGGGTGTCCAGCCCGTGCGTGCGATGGTAGGCCATCGTCATCGCTTCGGCGAACCGCTTGGCTTCGTCGTACACCCCCCGAGGTCCGATCGGATTCACATTGCCCCAGTAGGTCTCGGGCTGCGGGTGCACCAGCGGATCGCCATACACCTCCGAGGTGCTGGCGAGGAAGAATCTGGCCCCTTTGGCCTTGGCCAACCCCAGCGCGTTGTGCGTTCCGAGTGACCCCACTTTGAGGGTCTGAATGGGCAACTCGAGGTAATCGATCGGACTTGCCGGAGACGCAAAATGGAACACCGCTCCTATCGCACCCTCGACCTCGATGAACCGCGAGACGTCATGACGGATCAAGCTGAAGCGACGCTCGCGTTCGAGGTGAGCCAGGTTCGCCGGGTTTCCCGTGACGATGTTGTCGATCCCGATCACCTCGTGCCCGTCGCGCAGCAGGCGATCGGTCAGGTGCGATCCGAGGAATCCGGCCGCGCCCGTGACCACCACTCGCATCATACCGGCTGCCTTCCGAGACTCAGATACGAGAACTCCAGCTGCCGCATCCGCTCGGGGCGGTAGAGATTACGTCCGTCGACCACGAGCGGCGACTTCATGGCCGCCTTCATGCGACCGAAGTTGGGATTGCGGTACTCAAACCACTCGGTCACGATCACGAGGGCGCTCGCGTCTTCGAGCGCGTCGTAGGCGTTCCCGTAGTACTCGACGCGGTCCGCGAACACACGGCGGGCAGTCCGCAGGGCTTCGGGATCGTGCGCACGGACCCTCGCGCCGGCCGCCAACAACGTCTCGATCAGATCGATCGCCGGACTCTCGCGCATATCGTCGGTCTGCGCCTTGAACGCCAAACCCCACACGGCAACGGTGTGACCCGCAAGGTCACTGCCCAAGACTCCCATGAGTTTGTGCGCCAGCAGGCCCTTTTGCCGTCGGTTGACATCCTCCACCGCCCGGAGCACGTCGAGCGGCACGCCGACGTCTTCTCCGGTCCGGATCAGCGCCTGCACATCCTTGGGGAAGCACGATCCGCCGTATCCCGGGCCCGGGAACAGGAACGCCGGTCCGATGCGCCCGTCGCTCCCGATCCCTTTCCGGACTTGGCTCACATCCGCGCCCACCCGCTCACAGAGTTCGGCGATCTGATTCATGAAGGAGATACGCGTCGCCAGCATCGCATTCGCGGCGTATTTGGTCACCTCCGCGGAGGGGATGTCCATGAACAGGATCGGGTTCCCAGTCCGCACAAACGGCGCGTACAGCTCGCGCAGCACCTCGGCGGCCTCGTCGGAATCCACCCCCACCACCACTCGGTCGGGCTTCATGAAGTCATCGACCGCCGCCCCCTCCTTGAGAAACTCGGGATTGGAGCACACGTGGAATGGCACGGCGGTTCTGGAGGCGATCTCCGCCCGTACTCTCGCGGCCGTGCCGACGGGAACCGTGCTCTTGGTGATCACGACCTTCGAGGCGACCATGTGGTCACCGATGGTGCGCGCCACATCGAGCACGTGCTTCAGGTCTGCCGAGCCATCTTCGTCCGGCGGGGTGCCCACCGCGATGAATATCACCTCGGCCGACTCGACGGCGGCACCGACATCCGTGGTGAAACTCAGCCGTCCCTCACGCAAGTTCGACTCGACGAGAGGTTGGAGCCCCGGCTCGTAAATGGGGATTTCCCCACGGCGGAGTCCCTCGATCTTGTCGCCGTCGAGGTCCGCGCAGACGACGTCGTTGCCGGTCTCGGCAAGGCACGATCCGACCACCAAGCCGACGTACCCCGTCCCGACGACCGCGACTTTCACTGGTCCCCCCTGGGCAGGACGTGTCGCGTATCCACGACCTTGCGGCTGTGCCGCAGAACCACGGCATAATCCACCGTGCTGTGATCGGTCGTAATGACGACGCAGTCGGCCGCGCTCAGTATCTCGGGCGTGAGCGGCCGCGAGGCAAGTTCGACGCCTTCATCTTCGAAGTGCGCAACAAAGGGATCGTGATAGCTGATCTCGGCCCCTTGCCGCCGGAGCAGCCGGATCACGTCGATGGCCGGGCTTTCGCGCAGATCGTCGATGTCCTTCTTGTACGCCACGCCCAGGACGAGGATCTTGGCCCCACGCACCGAGCGCGCGTCCTCATTCAACGCCTCGGAGATCTTCCGAACCCAGAACGTGGGCATCTCCGAGTTCACCTCGCCCGCCACCTCGATGAAGCGGGTCTTGTAGTTGAGCCCACGCATCTTCCACGCGAGATAGTGCGGGTCGATCGGTATGCAGTGCCC